>Ga0206983_116_pt1 | contig 44063 bp, 44 predicted proteins | sample Alteio_BWMinCont_15_FD_153306 | JGI IMG/M metagenome (GOLD analysis project Ga0206983, IMG submission 153306) | Enriched cells from forest soil in Barre Woods Harvard Forest LTER site, Petersham, Massachusetts, United States -... | ecosystem: Environmental > Terrestrial > Soil > Temperate forest >... | reverse complement strand
TGCGCACCAATATCGGTAAGCCATTTTTTAATATAACCATTAGTGCGGGCATACACGTTTGCTTCATGCCAAGCTTGTACATCACCCGGCAACACAATTTCTTCATTGGCGGGTGAGGCAACTGCTTTAACAATCGCCACCGTTTTAACAGCCGCATATTGTGTTTGGCTTCTAAGCCTAGCGTAGGCAATAATATGCATGCTCATCCCTAACAGAACGACGCCTAATAAAATAGCGCAGCCGATAACTAATCGACGATGGAATTGGTTTGAGAGATCAATGTTTAATTTTTTCAGTATCATATTTTCTCCATGCGTGTGCGCCGATGAGTATGGATCATGGTAAAAACAGCGGGCACAAAGAATAAAGTCGCCACTGTTGCAAAGAGTAAACCACCGATCACTGCACGGCCTAATGGTGCATTTTGTTCAGAGCCTTCACCCCAACCCAATGCCATTGGTAACATACCAATGATCATTGCTAACGCTGTCATCAGCACTGGGCGCAAACGTGTGAAACCAGCATCCAACGCTGCTAGCATCGGTGTATGACCATCTTTCATGCCATGCAAAGCAAAACTTATAACTAATACGCTGTTTGCCAGTGCCACACCGATAGACATTATCACCCCTGTTAGCGCAGGCACACTTAACGGTGTGTCGGTGAGAAATAACATCCAAACAATGCCTGCAAAAGCAGCAGGCAATGCAGTGATAATAATAAAAGGATCAAGCCACGATTGAAAGTTCACCACAATCAACAAATAAACTAACACAATAGCCAGTATGAGCCCTAGATAAAGCCCGTGAAAAGATTCGATTTGCGTTTCCATTTGCCCACGCACCATGATACGCGATCCTTTAGGAAGAGTATCTGCCATTTTAGCAATGACTTGATTAATAGCACTCCCTACACTACCGAGATCGCGATCTTGTACCGAGGCATAAATATCAATCACTGGCTGCACGTTGTAATGTGATTCAACCACTGAAACACCACGGCGCTCGATAGTCGTCAGCGCACCTAAAATTTGCGGTTGTACGCCTACCTTTGTGACAGGGATATTGCGCAAGTCATCCAGCGAATCGAGTTTATACTGCGGCGTTTGCGTAACAATAGGATAATTAACCCCTTGTGGACTTAACCAAAACGTAGGGGCGGTTTGAAAACTACCGGAAAGAGAAATCAACATATTGGTCGCTACATCAAATTGGGTAAAACCCAATTGTTGTGACAGACTGCGATCCACATTCACATATAGCTCTGGATAATTATAAGCTTGCAAAATGCGCGCATCGACAATCCCTGGTATCAGTTTTACCTGGTTGAGCAACGCATTAGCATAGTCGCGATTTTGTTTTATATTAAACCCTGTCACTTGAATATTAATTGGCGCAGGCAAACCAAAATTCAAAGTCTGCGCGACAATGTCGGCTGGTAAAAATGCAAATGTGATGCCCGGCATTTTTTGATTAAGCGCAGAGCGTAATTCCTTAACATAGTCTGCAACCGGTCGATGACCTGGCTTTAATGAGATTAGAATATCCGCATTTCCAGGCCCCACGGTAGCAGAGTTGCTATACGATAAATTAATACCACTCACGGGTAAACCAATATTATCCACAATACTTTCTAAATCGCCAGGTTTAATCATTTGTCTAATCAACGTATCTACCTTATCGGCAATGCGCGCGGTTTCTTCAACTCGCGTTCCCGTCGGTGCGCGGATATGTAATTTTATTTGACCTGCGTCGACCGTGGGGAAAAAATCGGAACCAATCCAAGGGAACAGTAATAACAAAGATAATATGACGAAAGCCATAAAACCAATGACGAATGCTTTGCTATTATTAAGTATTTTTTCTAATAAATGGCGATAGTTTTGCCGCATTTTTTCAAAATGATGTTCAAATAAATGTTGTGTGCGTACAAAAATATTTTGTTGCGCTAAAATTGTGGCATCGTTTTCGGTTTGTGGTTGGTGTTTGTGTAACCAATAGTTTGAAAGTGTTGGCACTAAAGTACGCGATAAAAAATAAGAAGCCAGCATCGCAAATATAACCGCTTCTGCTAATGGCACAAATAAAAAATGGGCGACGCCTTTTAAAAGAAACATCGGAACGAATACAATACAAATACATAACGTAGATACTAAAGCAGGAATGGCTATTTGATTTGCACCATCAAGAATTGCTGTGGCAACTTCTTTGCCTTGTTCGAGGTTCCAATTGATATTTTCGATAGTAACCGTCGCATCATCCACCAAAATACCGACTGCAAGTGCTAAACCACCCAGCGTCATAATATTAATCGTCTCGCCGAGTACCGACAGCATAATAATAGAAGCTAATATCGATAAAGGGATCGAGATCACAATGATCAACGTGCTACGCCAACTTCCTAAGAAAATTAATATCATTAATCCTGTTAATATCGAAGCGAGCACCCCTTCTTGTATTACACTTTTAATGGCCGCTTTTACAAATATGGATTGATCACCAAGCACACTTAGATGCAGTGCAGCTGGCATACTATCTTTTATTTGTGCCATCAATTGCTTAACACGGTTCACAATATCGAGCGTGGAAGCATTGCCGGTTTTTTGAATAGACATTAATACCGCACGCTGACCATCTACACGCACAATATTAGTTTGTGGTGCAAAACCATCGCGCACGTGAGCTACATCGCGAATATAAAGTATCGCACCATTTTTATTTCTAACCGGCAGATTATTTAATTCTTCAACGGTATCCGGGCTACCATTCAGTTTAACAAAATATTCATAACTACCAATTTTTTCTGTTCCTGCTGGCAAAATAAGATTTTGCTCATTGATCGCTGCGTTAACATCAGCGGGGGAAACACCATAGGTCTGCATGGCAGGTTGATTGAGGTCAACCATAATTTGTCGCGTTTTACCGCCAAAGGGATAAGGTAACGCAGCACCCTGCACCGTTGCCAGCTGGGTACGAATAAAATTATTGCCCAAATCATTCATCGCTTGTTCTGACAGCGTGTCACTGGAAAGTACCAATTGCAATACCGGTACGGTTGAGGCGTTGTAACTCAACACTAGCGGTGGCGTAGTGCCCTGCGGCAGATTACGTAACATGGTTTGGGCAATGGCAGTTACCTGACTCAGTGCCATATCAACCTTCACTGAAGGTTGAAAAAATATTTTGATCACACTTACCCCGATCAATGATTGAGATTCGATGTGTTCAATATCATTGACGGTGGTACTAAGAGCACGCTCAAAATTGCCGGTAATGCGATTGGCCATTTCTTCAGGTGGTAACCCGGTATAGCTCCATACCACGCTGATAACGGGGATGTCGATGAAAGGGAAAATATCGGTGGGCGTGCGCGTGATTGCTAAAGGCCCCATGATCAATAGCAAGATGGCAAACACAATGAAGGTGTAAGGGCGTGATAATGCGATTCGTACCAGCCACATGGCTTATAGATCCTTATTTTGCAGTACTTAAAATTTAAGGTATCCTATCTTATTTGTTGCCTTCTGGAAAGTAGGCTTTTATCGCCCTGCTAGCGTAAAAATGACAAAAAAAAACCACCTATTAAGGTGGTTAGTTAGTTTTTAGAATAATCAACTCGGGTTATTTTTCACTCATCAATTTGTCGACTTCCTTTTCAACGATTTCTTTTTTGATACCATGACGTTCGACTATTTTTCCAACTAGCTCATTGCGCTTTCCGTCGATACGTTGTATATCATCATCGGTGAGTTTACCCCATTTTTGTTGTACTTTCCCTTTGAGTTGTTGCCATTTACCTTGTAACTGTTCATCGTTCATAGTAAAACACCTCCTTCTTTTATGTTTTTTATCAAGAAAATAACGTATTAATTATTGGCGATCAGTTTTTTTCAGACTATCTTGACGACCTGTTTGTCCAGGTGTAGTTGTCTTAGGGTTAAAACCTTTTTTTGTCTTGTTGAGGATAAGGGGACGTTTTTTTTAAATGCATCATCATTCGTTCCGGTACCTGTTTTCTTGATCGGTTGATCGTAAGTTTTCATGATACTAACCTCCTGTTAAATAATTCCTGTTTGTATCCCTACCTATGGTTAAGGAAGCCACCCATCCTTGGACGACCTTTGTAAAAACCCTTACCATGCTTTCAGTGTAGACCCTATTTGACTAAACGCTAGCTATTTTTAATATATATATTTTTGGATTTTTTACTAAAAAAAAAGACAAACTTCACCCGCCTTTCGTATTGGGTAAATTAAAAATCTTACTATTACCAGTTAACAATTAAATTAACTGGTAATAGAATTTACATCTTCTTCTTCAAATTCTACCAAGTAGTAATAAGATTAATACAATCAATAATACTAAACCCACACCACCACTGGGATAATAACCCCACTCACGGCTATGTGGCCAGGTAGGAATTACACCGACAAGAATAAGAATTAATATAATTAGTAAAATGAGACCCAATGACATAAAACCTCCTTATTGTATGAACAATCTGATTGCTTTACTGCATCATCTCCTAACGAGCATTAACACTAAAGAAATCAGGAAAAGAATTAAAAACACGATGAAGATTAATTTAGCAATACCAGCAATGGCGATTGCTACGCCAGTAAAACCCAAAATACCTGCAATAAGCGCAAGCAGTAAGAGCGTAATGACTAAGCCTAACATAAAACCTCCTTATCTTAACTTCAAGATTAAATTACTCATTAAAAGCGTAGTTCAAGAAACTAAAAACTGCAAGGAAGTTGGTAAGTATTATTTCCGTAATTATATGTTAGGTACTATTTTAATTATTTTTTAATACTTATATGGAGGGGGTATCATGCTAAGACCTATGGTGACCCGCCTTACGGAGGTCACCATATACTGATGGCCCTTGAATTAACCTACAACAATTGTCGAATTAACTTTTTTCACACCGTCAATTGTTTTTGCTAATCTCACAGCACTTTTAGCTTCTGTGGAAGTAGCTTTACCTGTTAAAGATACTACACCATCTTTTGTTTCAACGCTGATACCCACAACAGAAATAGGTTTATCGCCAAACACTTTATCTCTTAGATAAAGACCTTTAATTTTAGCGGTAATAACTGTATCTGCAAATGGTTGACTGCTCTGTTGTACTACTAATTTAGAAGCATCAACACTTTTAACATTAGCTGTTGATTCAGCGGTGATGATAGCTGCAGTAGCTTCATTATCAGTTGGAACAGTTCCAGCCAGAGCTACTCTGCCATTGTTGGTTTGAACATTAATATTTAACGAAGAAATCGAAGGGTCAGCCATCATCTTCGTTTTTATCTTTGTCGTGATAACAGAATCACTACCTAGATTATTGGATGTTGAATCAGCAAACACAGGAGCACTGCCACAGAACAATACAGCTAAACTTAAGATTAATGCGGTAGATTTTTGATAGATTTTCATGAAATTTTCCCTTTAAAATAGTTACATTCCGATGGACATGTCAAACAATCATGCAACACAACAATGGGTGTCATGTTTTTGCACCAATTAGCATTATAGCGTACTTTTTTTATAATTGGATACAAGATCTAAAAATTTAATCTATACTTAAAATAATTTGGAGCTTTTATGGTCAATATTAAATATAAACATAAATTACAAATGCTGATTGCCATGGCCTTACTGACTATATCAGGAGTAGCTAGTGCAGAAGATTGCTCAGGGAATGGTGCAACGTTTCATGTTAAAGAAGGGGCCAGCGGCTGCATTCTTATCGATAAGGGCAATAAAGTAGTAAACTGTATTGTTTCTGGCATGATGCAACACACCAATGTTCTCATCACTTCTACCGGATTCTCCAGCAATTCAAATTATTCAATTCCGCAATCCGTAACACTTTTAGATCATAATAATCAACGCATCACATTTAGTGGTGTGGCTGGTCTAAATGCAAGAATTGACTTCCAATATTATGGCCCGTGGGATCCCAGTTATTATTTTGATTTAACTTGCAGTTGGTAACCGATCACCTGTTGCAACAATTTTTTATAAATCCACTCTTGAATATTTTTAGGCTGTTCAAGTTGCATCCGCAATAAATATTGCTTGTATTTCTCATCACTGCTGAATGATAAAAACGATAATGCCATCAAAATAATCAACTTAAGTTTTGAACAATCTTTTAAATATAATAATGCACGCTCTATCACCATTTCATCTTCCGTCAAATCACTACCAAATGGGTATGGTTTGCAATAACCCTGCAATTGCATTTTGGCAATGATTGGTTCAATAGCACTGGGATAATTATTTTGAAACATTTTAGGTATCTCGTAATCCGGCGGGAGCTTGCCAAAAACTTTAGATTTTTTTAATAGTTCTTGTTGAAAACGCGAATCGGTAACATTTAATAGCGCTTTGATTACTTCTGCATCTGTTTTACTGCGACAATCGGCAATGCCATACTCTGTGATAACAATATCACGCAAATATCGCGGAATAGTAAGATTAGGGTAATCCCATACTATATTTGAGATGGTTTTATTTTTAATTTTTTTTGTGCTGCGACAATTGATAATTGATCGAGAATTTTCTAGATTTTGTGCCATATTGACGAAATCAAACTGACCACCCACACCGCTCACCTCTTGCAAATCTTTCAGCCCATCAGATACTAACCCACCCCCTAGTGTCACCATCATTACTGAATTTATAAAACGTGCGTATTGCCGTTGTAATTTAGCCAGCTTATAAGAGCCTAACAAAGTATTCGTTCTTACTATTGAGGTCATATCCATTTGTTGTAATTCTTCATGAGGTAAACTTTTTAATTCGCGATAAAAATTTTTAGTACCAATAAAAAACCCGGCATGTATTAATTTCCCTGTTTTTAAATGATCGCCCAAGCATTCTTTAATTATTTTTAGTTTTGATAATGATAAATCTGCTGCTATCATCTCACCGGAAGGCAGCACTAAACTATTAGAATGATAGGTAATATCGTGCTTGAAAATGCCAAATTTGCGCAGAAAACGTATATCGGCAGCAGTAAGCTTTTGCTTAATTATTTTATTTTCAGCTAAAATATCAATATAATCTGGCGTGATTTTTTCAGTAATTAGGCGTTTATTCAACAACCGCTGTAATCCAATATGGTCATAAACCCGCCTCTTTAAAATACCGGCATTATAAAGATATAAAAATTCATCGCTGAGCATTTCCGTAGAGGCATATAGCCCTTGTTCAAAAATTCCTGTTGTCCCAATCGCAGCAATATCTGCGCCAAACTTTTCAGTGACTGCAAGTTGCTGCAATAATTCTTGATATACAGTGTTATTTTTGTGACGCATGATCAACGCATTGGCAACTGCATTGCTAAGTTTGCCTATGCCAATTTGCAAACAACCATCATCTTTTATTAATGAACTGGTATATAAACCAATCAGATGATCTTGCGCAGAAAGTTCATCGCGCGGCAATGCAAATAAAGCATGATAATTCCCTGTATCAATGACATCGGTAAATACATCAGATTTTACAATCGCATCGCCGGTCATAAAAGGCAAGTTCGCATTTACTTCCGCCACAATGGCGATTTTTTTATCTTCAGCTTGTTTTAACCGTTTCGCCATCTCATAAAACAAATCGGTATTACTGCTTAAACTATATTGAGAAGTTTGGGTTTTGGAAGGCGCGACTTGTTGCGCAAAAACATTGACAGGGTAATGTAATGAATCTTGAATAACACTGGTGTATTTGCTGCTAATATAGTTTTGCTGTACATAACTATTATGCAAATATTTTCCCGGTGCTAAGAAAAATTCAATTACTTTAATGTTATCAGGAACTCGTTGTAGCACGCGATCGCGCTCATAGAGTGGATCTTCATAATCTGTGAGCAAGCGTTCTAAAATAGGGCCTATAAAACGTTTTTCTAATTCGTTATGCAACAGAGGTCGAGCTAATGTGAGGCCTGTGATAATAGTAAGTTGAATAGATTTATCAGCAACCGCAATCTTATACAGCGCGTTTAGCAGCCCAATGGGTTTACCAATACCCAATGCGACTGCTATCACCACATTTTTGCCAACGCGTTCAATAATTTTTTGTGCAGCAGTATCATAATCATTATTGAAACATGTCGTCATATACTCTTCTCGTTTGAATTTTAGGCGTTGTTGCTTGCGCCCTCTCGCAATGCTCACATATAACCCATATGCTCCGCTTGCTCGGGGCTTAGCGCCTAGCCTAAAATCCAAACGCTTTGAGTATATTTAGTTTTTTTATGGTTTGTTAACTTGCTGCTCTGGTTAATGCATGACCACTTGCAGAAACATCTTGTCCTACTCCTTGCACAGTGTGACAGGCAAATAACACTGCACTGACGAATAAGATTAACATAATTTTGCTGATGATGTTCATAACCTATCTCCTTAATTTAGATAATATTGTCCTTCAAAATAGTTATAGTACACCCTATTCTTTTAGTCAATGTGACCTTGAACTTTGTAAAAATTGAACTAAACTTAAAGGTACTGAGGGACTATTAATTTTAATAAGGAGATATAACATGAAAATGCTAACAAACTTACTAAGTGGAGTAATCATTGGCACACTAGTTGCGATGGCTCCATTAGCTGTAATGGGAGATGTGGTTGTAGGCATTGGTGGGCCACCAGCCCCCGGTTACTACCATCATCATCACCACCATCATCATCATTATAACAACGGTCGCTATAATAATGGCTATAACAATGGCTATAATGGGCAATGGCACAACTAAAATAGGCTAAAATACAGCAGAATTCCTCATCACAAGGAATTCTGCTGCTTAAGACATATTAACGTTTGTCTTTATCGGTACGACCGCTACGCGCTGTATCTTCATAACCTGATTGGGTACGGCGAGTATCGTCGTTACGGCCATGGCCTTGGTTAGGATTGTTCTGACCTGGTCTTTGGCCTGGGATGTTAGAACCCTGCTTTGGTTGGTTAGGTTGGTTCTGACCTGGGTTAGCTGTTTTACCAGGATTCATTGGTTGGTTGTTTGACATATGAGTTACTCCATGTAAGTTAGTTGATAAGTGCTTACTTCATAATAAGCAATATAACTTTAGCAGCACCCATAAATTAAAGATGTAAGCAAAAGCCTATTTAGTTGTAGACCATTGGCTCGACTATATTACGGAATAAAATAATACGGGTCTGGCAATTTAAAGGTCCTATCTGCGGAACCACCTGCAAGATCACTGTGTTGATCGCCGATATTAATAATAATGTCATAGCCACTCTTCACAATCTGTGCGCGCTCAGCTGATTTAAAAGGCACAACAGAGGGTTGATTATAATCATTGGGCTTCAGACTTAATTTTTGCCACGAGGTGTAGCCTGCGGTTTGTAAATTTTTAAAGGTGGCATCATGCAACTTTTGTATACGCCCAGTGATGAAAAATACCGCGACGTTATCTTTTATTGCCAATTGATATAAATTCAGCGTAGGTGTAATAGCAGGATCAGTGCCTTTAGCAATTGCAGCTTCAATCATGGCAGGAGTGCCACCAAAATTAAGTGCTTTCAGATCATCGTAATTCGACAAAGTGGTTTCATCGATATCAAAAACAATTGCTAATTTTTTGGGATGGGCAGACTCGTTATTGGCTGCTACGCGCTTTTGTAAATACTCCTCTGCCATGTTGACTTCATTTTGAATGCCATGCACATAAGCACCCGAATCATGGTAGGTCACTAATTGTTTTTTCAAAAAATCGAGGTTCATCGGTTCCAACGCAAAACTACTGGCTGAAAACCCTAAGGAGGCACTGGCGAAAACGATAAGAAGATAATTTTTGAACTGTATTTGCATAGCTTGCTCCCTTATATCCGATTGGTTTTATCCTATGATATCAAATGACCGCTTGAGTAGCAAAACCAAAAGGAAAAACCTCAGGCTTGACACCGACCGCTCACATGCCTAGCATGTTCATGTTTCTACACTTTAAATTATGACTAAAATTTTATGGATCTAGCTGCCATCCGCGACCTGGTTGAACCTGACTTAAAAGCAACCGATGAACTCATCGAAGAATGCCTGCGTTCTGATATTCCCTTGATAAAAAAACTCAGCCAGCACCTGATTCATAGTGGTGGCAAACGCTTACGCCCTCTGTTGGTCTTACTTTGTGCAAAAGCTTTTTCATATCCCGATGATGCGCACATTAAGCTTGCGGCAATCATTGAGCTTATTCATACCGTCACGCTATTACATGATGATGTAGTCGATGCCTCCGAATTAAGACGCGGCAAAAAAACCGCCAATGCTCTTTGGGGCAACGCCGCCAGCGTATTAGTGGGCGATTTCCTCTACTCCCGTGCTTTTCAATTAATGGTAGACATCGGCAGCCTACAAATTATCAATGAACTGGCCAACGCCACTAACACCATTTCAGAAGGTGAAGTTTTGCAACTGCTCACCTGCAAAGATCCCGAAACTTCTGAAGAATGTTATATGAAAGTTATCCGTGCCAAAACCGGCACATTATTCGCCACCGCAACGAAGATGGGCCCGCTGCTGTGCAGAGCCCCCGAAAGCACTATTTTAGAGTTGGCTAATTATGGTATGCACCTAGGGGTCGCTTTTCAATTAGTTGACGATGCCCTCGATTATTGCTCGACCTCGCAAACTCTCGGCAAAAACTGTGGTGATGACTTGGCCGAAGGCAAACCGACGTTGCCGTTAATTCATGCCTTGCAAAATGGCACCTCTGTGGAACAAACCTATATTCGTCGCGCTATTGAAAATGCCAGCCGTGATGATCTTGAACTTATTCTCACAGCCATTGAATCAACGGGGGCTATCGCTTACACTTACCACCTCGCTAAACAACACGCAGATAAAGCCATCAGTTGCCTAAGTGACGTTCCTGACTCCCCTTATCGTAAGGCTTTAATTGCATTAGCGGAGTTTTCGGTAGCACGAAAATATTAGAATTTGCGGGGTGTAGCTCAGCTTGGTAGAGCACTAGCTTCGGGAGCTAGGGGCCGGAGGTTCAAATCCTCTCACCCCGACCACATTAAATAATATGACTAACAACTGCATCATCATCGGTATCGCTGGCGCATCCGCATCGGGTAAAAGTTTGCTCGCGCGTACTATTGTCAATGAACTGGGTTCTGATCAAGTGATCGTGGTTCCAGAAGACTCTTATTATAAAGATTATCCCGATTTATCCTTTGAAGCGCGCGCAAAAGTTAATTACGATCATCCCGATGCTTTTGATCATGCATTACTTTGCCAACATCTAAAAGCACTGCAAGCCAAGAAGACTGTCGAAATTCCTATTTACAATCACGCACAGTACGCGCGCGATAAAGAAACGCGCACCATTGGCCCACACTCTATTATTGTCATCGAAGGAATTTTACTTTTTTCTGATCCGCAATTACGTGAGATGATGAATATTCTCATCTACATGGATATTGCTTTAGATACCTGTTTAATTCGACGCTTGAAGCGCGATGTTATTGAACGTGGCCGCTCTATTGAATCGGTGTTGGAACAATATGAAAACACCGTGCGCCCGATGTTTTTACAATTTATTGAACCTTCTAAACGTTATGCCGATTTAATCGTGCCACGGGGCGGTGAAAACAGAATTGCTATTGATTTGATCAAAGCAAAGATGCGCGAGCTTTTGGCTGCCAGTTAAACGACATTGAATAAATATTAAGGATATAATCACACCATGCCAAAAACCAAACCACTTGAACTTGCTGCTTTACAAAAATTTTTACCTCCGCGCGCCCGCGCGGCGAATAAAGGCGATTTTGGCCATGTGTTGATCATTGGCGGTGATTATGGCATGGCCGGTGCGGTACGTATGGCAGGCGAAGCGGCGGCACGCATCGGCGCTGGATTGGTGAGCATCGCCACCCGACCAGAACATAGCAATGCTATTACCGCAGCACGACCAGAACTGATGTGTCATGGTATTCATAAATCCATCGATATAAAAAACTTGCTGGCACGCGCCACCGTAATCATCTTAGGGCCTGGTTTAGGGCGATCAGCTTGGTCGCAAGAATTATTCCATTATGTGATTGCCACCGCAAAACAACCTAAAGTGATCGATGCCGACGGTTTAAATTTGCTGGCGCAACAACCTCAACACAGTGAAGATTGGATCCTTACCCCGCATCCAGGTGAAGCCGCACGTTTACTCGCTTGTTCTGTCGCAGAAATACAAAATGATCGCCTAGCCGCTGCGCACAAACTGCAAACTAAATATGGCGGTGTGATTGCCTTAAAAGGTGCTGGCACTATCGTGCTTGGTGCAACTGAAACAGCAGGTATCTGCCACGCGGGAAACCCCGGCATGGCCAGCGGCGGTATGGGCGATGTGTTAAGCGGTGTGATCGGCGGTTTACTGGCACAAGGGCTAACTCTGCAACAAGCGACAGAAATGGGAGTTTGTGTTCATGCCAACGCAGGCGACCTGGCCGCGAAAGATGGCGAACGCGGGTTGTTGGCTTTGGATTTGATGCCCTATTTACGAGAGTTAGTTAATCCGTGACATCATCAATAACCATTAACCTTCCCGACGAAACAGCCACGCTGGCCATGGGAGCACGCTTAGCCGAACTCTGCCCGCAGCCGTTTGTGATTTATCTGCACGGTGAATTGGGCGCTGGCAAAACCACCTTAGTACGCGGTTTTCTACGTGGGTTGGGTCATAACACTAGTGTTAAAAGCCCTACTTATACTTTAGTAGAGCCTTATGAAATTGCCGGTCGGCAAATCTTTCACTTTGATCTTTATCGCATCAATGATCCGCAAGAAATAGCAGCCATCGGTATTCGTGATTATTTTTCCCCTACCAGCATTTGTCTTATCGAATGGCCAGAGCGCGCTAAAAATGTGTTGCCCAATGCCGACTTAACTTGTTATATTCGCTCTTTAGCTTCAGGACGTCAGTTAGAAATGACAGCAGGCAGCGTGGCGGGAAACACCCTGCTTAAAAATTGTTAATCGGAAGGGTATAAATGAGTTGGCAAAAATACGGAACATTCATCACAACGCTGCTGATCCTCGCGTTGATCTTTTTTTACCAGCCAGCCAATGCCGTAGCCACTCCACAATTATTAAAAATTAGTGTAACACCTCATGCAGGCAAAACGCGTGTGTTACTCAGCTTCAATCAATCAATCGATTATAAAGTATTCACTTTAGACAACCCCAATCGTTTCATCATTGATTTGCCCGGCACACAATTGATGACCGCACTCGACCAACAAATTTTTGCGAATACTGTTATCACGCATTTGCGCAAGGGCCATCCCACGGCGGGTGTATTACGTTTAGTGTTTGAGGTAAAAACAGCGCAGCAACCGCAACTTACGCATTTTAGCAGCAAAGGCAATCAATCAGGCGAACAAATTGCTGTTGATTTTTCTGCTCAGGTAAATAATACCAATGATAATAATACCAACCTAAATAATACACCCACAACAAATGCTGATAACAAATTACAACAAACGCAAGGTTGGATCCAAGAATCATTAGCAGATAACAACGATAATGCGTCGAATGCGCAAACAATAACACCTGCTACTACTGCACCAACAACTGTTACTACAACTCCTAGTCCAATTGCTAATCCAACCATAAATTCTAACAACGACCAACAACCGCCGTTTAGCAAACCGCCTGGCATAGTGGCCGCAGTAGCTCCAGCTCCCATAGCTTCTGTTCCAGTTCCAGTTCCAACTCCCACACCCAAAGTAAATGCTGCACCACCCCGCCCCATCGTAGTGGTCATTGATCCCGGCCATGGTGGCAAAGACCCTGGTACTACTGGGCCATTAGGTGTGCATGAAAAAGATGTGGTGTTAGCTATTTCGCGTGACCTCGCGCAAACATTGCAAAAAGATCCCTGTTTTCGTGCTGCCCTCACCCGCTCTGGTGATTACTTCATTCCACTACGTGGGCGTTTAGCGATCGCACGCCAAGATAAAGGTGATATTTTTGTTGCGATTCATGCCGATGCTTATCCTGATCGCTATGCAAGCGGCGCAGCTGTATTTGCATTATCAGCACATGGCGCGAGCAGTGAAGCCGCACGCTGGTTAGCAGAAAAAGAAAACTATTCGGAGTTAAATGATGTCAGCTTGAGCGGCTTGCCCGATCAAAGCGAAGTCTTACGTTCGGTATTAATCGATCTATCACAAACAGCCACTATCTCTTCGAGCTTACAACTTGGCACCTCTTTACTGCAACAATTAAATAAAGTGGGCAATTTACATTACCACCGTGTTGAACAAGCCCCCTTTATGGTATTAAAATCACCGGATATCCCTTCACTGTTGGTGGAAACCGGTTTTCTTTCTAACCCCAACGAAGAACGCCGCTTACGCGACCCGGCTTATCAACAAAAAATGGCACAAGCGCTGTATTTGGGAATAAGAAGTTATTTTTTACATAACCCGCCGCCTAATACTTTAATTGCCAGTATCAAACAAAGTAAGAAAAACGATGCTTAACCGAATTCAACTACTCTCCCCACAACTCGCCAATCAAATTGCAGCGGGCGAAGTGATCGAACGCCCTGCTTCTGTGGTGAAAGAACTGTTAGAAAACGCCATCGATGCTGGCGCAACTCAAGTTGAAATTGATATTGAAAAAGGTGGGATGCAGCGCATTCGTATTCGTGATGATGGTTGTGGCATTCATAAAGATGATTTAGTGATGGCGCTCAACCGTCATGCTACCAGCAAAATTCATACCGCTGATGATCTAGAACGCATTCATAGTTTAGGTTTTCGCGGTGAAGCATTAGCGAGCATTAGTTCCGTCGCCCGTGTCTCATTAGGCTCTTGTGCAAGCGGGCAAACTTCGGGCTGGCAAATTCAAGCCGATGGTCAAACAATTTCGGTCAACCCCACTCCGCTCGCACACCCGCAAGGCACCACCATTGAAGTATGCGATTTATTTTTTAACACACCGGCACGGCGTAAATTTTTGCGCACCGAACAAACCGAATTTAATCATATCGATGAAGTGATCAAACGTTTAGCATTGAGTAGTTTTAATATTGGCATGACGTTGCGCCATAATAAACGTAATGTTTTGCAATTACGTGCGGCCAGTGATCAACCCAGCCGCGAACAACGTGTGGCCGATGTATGCGGGCAAGCGTTTATCGAAAACGCAGTGTATGTTGATTTAGCATCGGCCAGTTTACGGTTATGGGGTTGGATCTCATTGCCAACATTCTCGCGCAGCCAAGCTGATTTACAATATTTTTACGTCAATGGCCGCATGGTGCGCGATAAATTAGTCACTCATGCCGTGCGTGAAGCGTATCAAGATGTTTTATTCAACGGGCGTTACCCCGCCTTTGTATTATTTTTTGAATTAGATCCGAGCATGGTTGATGTGAACGCTCACCCAACGAAACACGAAGTCCGTTTTCGCGAAAGCCGTTTGGTACATGATTTTCTAGCACGCAATTTACAAAAAGCCATCGCCGAAATTACTCCCGCTAATTCGGGAACGACCACGCGATTAAACACACCTGAAGCTAGTTTTTCTCGTGCCAGTAGCTATCAACCCATACAACGCCCAATGCCATTGCAAGTGCAAGAACAAATGGCGGCGTACAAAGACCTGCATGGATCAACAACCACAGAAACAGAAACCGCAGTCTGTGAAGCAGTAGCCGTTGCGCAAACCCATTTTGTGCCGCCAGTGATACAACCAGAAAAGATGCCTTCTTTAGGTTATGCACTGGGTCAGTTGCACGGTATTTATATTTTAGCTGAAAACGAACAAGGGTTAATTTTAGTCGATATGCACGCCGCACATGAACGCGTTTGCTACGAACAATTAAAAATTAATTTAGATAATGATGGTATTAAAAAACAAGCGTTGTTAATTCCGTTATCAATAACAGTGAATGAAAAAGAAGCAAATATCGCCGAAGAAAACAGTGCGTTGTTTTTGCAAGCCGGTTTTGAAATCGAACGCTTGGGGCAACAAACGATTGTAGTGCGGCAAGTACCTGCGTTATTGAGTGATCGTGACATTGCGCAATTAGTGCGTGATGTGTTAGCCGATCTTAGTGAGCAGGTAAAAAGCAATCGTATTCACGAAACCATCAACGAATTGCTTTCGAGTATTGCGTGCCGTGGTGCACTGCGTGCTCATCGTAAAATGACTATCCCAGAAATGAATGCGTTATTGCGCCATATTGAAACCACTCCGCGCAGTGGTCAGTGCAATCATGGCCGCCCAACTTGGATGCAATTGACATTGCCCGAATTAGATAAATTGTTTTTGCGGGGACGATGAAAACTCCAACCATCCTCTGCCTCATGGGCCCGACGGCGTCGGGTAAAACCGATATTGCGGTGGAACTTGTGCAACGTTTTCCGCTCGACATCATCAGTGTTGATTCAGCGATGATCTATCGCGGCATGGATATTGGCACGGCAAAACCCGATGCTGCCACGCGGGCAATGGCGCCGCACCGGTTAATTGATATCTGCGATCCAGCGCAAAGTTATTCCGCTGGCAACTTTTGGCAAGACGCGGCGCGCGAAATCGCCGATATTATCGCCCAGCGGCGTGTGCCACTATTGACCGGTGGCACAATGCTGTATTTCCATGCACTGCAAAATGGTATCGCCACATTGCCTAAAGCCGATCCTGAAATACGCGCGCGCCTTAAACAAGAAGCAGAACAACAGGGCTGGCAACATTTACATGAACGTTTACAGGCACTGGATCCAGAATCTGCGCTGCGCATTCATCCTAATGATCCGCAGCGTTTGCAACGGGCGCTTGAAGTTTATGAAATCACGGGCATTACCCTCTCCCAATTAATCGCCGAAAGCCCGCATACGAAATTACCTTATCGGTTTGTGAACCTGGCATTAATCCCGCAAGACCGTGCCCTGCTCCATCAAAAAATTGCCGCGCGTTTTGACTTGATGCTCCAAAATGGCTTTATTGCGGAGGTGGAACAACTCTATCAGCGTGGTGATTTGACCGGCGAAATGCCGTCGATGCGGGCGGTGGGCTATCGCCAGATCTGGGATTACCTAGCAGGTAACCTGACCCAGGCAGAAATGCATGAACAAGCCCTGGCAGCCACGCGCCAGCTCGCTAAACGCCAACTAACCTGGCTGCGCAGTTGGCAAAATCTCACCTGTTTTAGCAGCGAAGATGCCCATAAAATGGCCAAAATACGAGACTTTGTCCGCGATACTTTTGTTTCCTCCCCGCCATTGTGATATACTAGTGTGGTGTTTGGTGCATACCAGACACGGACGCCTTTCGAAGAGCTCCGTCGTGTAAGCTTCTGATCTCTGGAACGGTTTTATTAATTCAATATTGAGGTAATCTCATGAGTAAGAAGTTATATGTAGGAGCGCTCCCGTTTGCGATGGGAGATAAAGATTTGGAAGAAATGTTTGCTGAAGCTGGCACGGTAGACTCTGCAAAAGTTATCAAAGATCCAGGTAGCGATCGCAGCCGTGGTTTTGGTTTCGTCGAAATGTCTAGCGAAGATGAAGCACAAAAAGCAATTCAAAAATTCAATGGCAGCGTACATGATGGTCGTACCATTATCGTATCCGAAGCTAAACCACAAACCAAAGGTGGACGTAGCGGCGGCGGTGGTGGTGATCGTGGCGGACGCGCCGGCCATGGTGGTGGCGGTGGTGGTTACGGCGGCGGTGGTCGCGGTGGCGATCGTGGCGGTTACGGTGGTGGTGGCGGCGGTCGCGGCGGCAATGATCGCGGCGGACGTAGCGGCGGCGGCGGTGGCTGGAACGGCTAATCGTTTTTTATCTATTGTCATTATGAGGCAACCATTCGCGTTGCCTCGTAGTGTTATTAAATTTGCCAAATATTCATTTTCCCTAATTAACTTACAAGGACGCTTATATTATTTTGTGAGGTAGAACTATGCTTGCAGATAAAACAAAACTTGATTGGTCAGAAGTAACAAAGCAAGACTTTTATTGTGGCGATATAATAAGGTGGGTCGATACAAATAAAGTATTAGAAAACGCCCCTGATGGTTCGTATTTAGTCTGGTCATTAGTCGGTGACAATGGGAAAATACTATATAAACTTGAATTGCGGCATAATAAAGATCACTCTGAGTCTATTCCTTTAAAATCTCCAACTCTAATAATCAAAAATGGTAAAAACGTCGTAAGCCAATCATTCAGGGAGTATTATGATGGTGAATTAAAACCCTATAATAAATCTGCTCCTGCTGTTGTAAGACCAAACGCTGCCTTTAGAGCACAACCAGTACAGAAGCAAGTTGTTGCTGCTCAGCCTGATCCCTGGGCTGCAGTAAAAGCGCTGCCGTTTTATCATGGTAATTTAACAGAAGCAGATGCTCATAAAAAGTTAAAAGAAGTACCTGAAAGATGTGTATATTTAATAAGGTTCTCAAATACGCATAAATGCCCTGGATTAGCTTACAAAAAAGACTCTGCCTTCGCTTTCAAATCAATAAGTTCCCCAACACTCATAGAGGTAGATAATAAAAATGAACTCACACCACAAGCGCTAATTAATTTACGGGTGAAAGATGAATATTTTAGGAAAAATGCAAAACCTTGTAATAAACCAACCCCAAAAAATCTCGTGCAAGTTCCTGTAACTCCTGCTATTGCTACACCAGTTCGTGCTGTTATACCACAACCAGTACAGAAGCAAGTTGTTGCTGCTCAGCCTGATCCCTGGGCTGCAGTAAAAGCGCTGCCGTTTTATCATGGTAATATAAAAGAAGAAGAAGCTGAAAAAAGATTAAAAGAGGCGACTGATAATTCTTTGTATTTGATAAGATGTTCAGAGACGCTTAATCATTTTTTTTTCCATTATAAAAATGGCAAAATATTAAGCTATATAGCAATAGCTAAACTAGCACAAATAAAAATAGAATCTAATAATACACTTGCACCTGAGAGCAATATATTATGTATGATAGGGATTGATTCTTTTAAAACAGTTGCAAAACCTCTTAATAAACCAGTCGAAAAAGCTATGGAAAATAATCCGCTTTATCATGGTGAAATAACTAGAGATAGAGCAGTGACCATTTTACACGATAAGCACTATCTAATACGGCGTGATCCAGATACAAAATCTTATTTCATGCTGTGGAAAAAAAGCGCTGATGAATTTGAAGAAAAGACTTTAAATTTAGATGATTTACAAGAGGTAACTCGTATATTGATCGCAAGAAAAATTCAAGATGTCCTTAAAGAGTGGCAGTTTAAACCAGATCCCTTCCATAACCCTGCTACTTTGGTTATAGCTCCATGTGTCAACAGCCCGGTGCATACAGCTGCAGCGCCAGCAAGCGGAGCAGCTAATCCAGCAGCAACTGCTGTGCAGGGTGACAGTGCTATTCAACCGACACAAAGAATGCAAGCCTCTTAAAGTAAATTTTTTTAAGATTCTACTACTGATGGATGGTGGATTACGACCTACGGTCTATTCCACCCTACAGTTGTATAGTTGTAAATCTTGTAAAATGTTGCTCTTATAGTAAAATTCGAGCGGAATTTCACCAGTAATTTATGGAAAAATTACCCCCCATAACTTATTTAGCGAGGTTCTTATGCAGCCCCAAGAAAGTAACAAAGGAACTAATAAAGAAACCAATAAAGAAAATGCAACACCACCCGTTGCAACTCTAGGCACCAATAATTCAAGCCTATCTCAGCCCATTTCTCAAGAAGTAAAACGAGATGAAGACGGCGATACTATTATGGGTGGTTTGACGGACGATCCTCCGGCTAAAAAAACCGAAGCAGCCCCTGCTCCTGTCCAAGAAGAAAAATTATCCCCAAAAGAGATTTCAGTTCTTAGAAAAACATTAGATGAATTACTTAAACAACACCCAAAAAACGATGAATTACTGGCTGCTAACGAATTTTTCAATGAGAATCCTGATGTTGTTAAGCAATTAATTGATACTGCAAAAGGCGAGATCGATAAGAAAAAGGATCAAGAAGCTATTGCAGCACGCGAGATTTTTAACAGCACACCAATAGTAAGAAATCTTAAGGAATTTGAAGCATGGATCCGATCAGCATTCGATCTTGGAAAAATGTATTTAGAAAAATATGGCCACATTTATGTCATTGATGAAGTAAGACAAACATTATTGTATCAATTAGGACATGATGGTGGTGGAATATCTGCTGATTTAGAAACTATACTAGAAGAGATTCATAAAATTTTTAATTCAAGATCATTATCTGAAGCAAAAACTGATACCCTAACCAATGTGACAACAAAATTCGATAAACTCATCGAATCATCACTTCGGAATGAATTAGAAACAACTTCAGCAAATAACCAACCCTATTCAGCCGCATTATATGCATTGGCAAGTGCTGCGAAAAATATAGGTGAATTTTATTTCAAAGAATTAAAGCATAGCTATGTATTACGGGAAATAAAATTTAAAGTAAGCGATTTGCTAAATGGTGAGGATGCAATAGAGATCACAGATTATGAAAATTTAGATAAACTATCTAAAGAAATTGGAGCAATGCTTGGGGAAGAACCCAAAGAACACGCCAAAGAAAAGCAACCAACTCAGCGCTCTAATAAAAGAAAAAAGCCTTCTGAACCTGGCACAGCTTTAGCTTCATCAGCAAATACCGCTACGGGATTTTTTGAAAGCGACAAAGAAGCTAAAGAAGCAAGCAAAGTAGAAAACGCAAGTGATGCTTGGGAAAAATATCTGCAGGCGGGCGATTTTGTGACCGTTCGCACTCTTTTACCTAGAATCTTATTGGAAAATGCCACCAAGCCAGAAATGAAAAATATTGTCGTAGGCCATATTGAAGAATATCTAAGAAAAAATCCCTCTCATGTTAGTGGTTATTTAGCTTATATCTCCTGCCTAACTTTTACTAACGACCATTCTCGCGGCAGTGAGTTTTTAACTGATTTATTAAAGAATGCTGAAGCGAATGTAAGTACAATAAATATTACTAAAGCTATCATTCATTTTGCCATATTTAAACTCTATTATCATGACGCTATTATTCCTAGCCATAATCTGGAAGATCAAATAAAAAAATTGCAAATAGCCCAAGACCATTTATTAAAAATAGAAAGCTTGAGTGACGTAGAATTTATTTATGGGGAAGAGCCAAATGTAAACAAACAACTGATAGCTAATCGAATTAGCGAATATACATTCTTACGCACAAGCTCAACTGACAGCACATCTTCATCCTCTAATAGTGTGAGCGAACCTTTAAGGCCAGCTGATTCAGACACAACTACATCCGTCAGTTCAAGTACGAGCTCAGTGAGCAGTAGTAGTAGCTCATCACTCAGCACACCAAGCTCCAGTTTAAATTCTGTTGCATCTCAAAAAGGTGACCAAGAAAGCAAAATTACAGATGTTGCTGATTGGGAAGCGCATATAAAAATAGGTGATATAATTACTGCGGAGCGTATTTTTTCTAAACTTCGGCAAGAGAGCAAAAATAAAACAGAAATAACTGGTAGTTTTCTAAAAGCTATTGAAGGATATTTAATCAATAATCCGTGCCATGTGAATGGCCTAAATATCTATGTAAACCTAATATTAACAAATAATAACCACGCGAAAGGTATTGAATTTTTAAAGGACATGATCGCAAAAATGTTAGCTGATACAAATATTCCTAATATTGCAAAAGCCAGTATCTACTATAGCATTTATCGCATTTATTTGACGCAATCTCCTTTAGTTAAGCAATTATCACCTGAATTAGCAAATGAGCATCTACTTAATGCACAAAATAATCTGCTAAAGAGCCAAGAATTGGGTGGTGTGAAACTCGTTTATGGGGTTGATATAGAATCATTTCTTGAGACTTTAAATGCGAGTATTGAGAGGATTTTTGATCAGATGCCTGTAAGCACAGCGGTTCCGGGTAGATTGGAAATGTGAGAGTAAATTGGAAGGATAAATCCCCCCGCCTCGCTTAGCGCTCGGCGGCCCCCTTTTTCAAAGGGGGCGATTTTTATTACAATTCAATCGCGACAAGTTTTTTGGTGTAAGGGTGTTTGGGGTTTTTCAAAATAGCATGAGTAGCGCCCTGCTCTACTATTTTCCCTTGCTGCATCACAGCGATATCATCAGCGATGGCTGCAGCAAGGGGAATATTGTGGGTGATAAAAACATAACTGAGTTTAAATTTATTTTGTAATTTTTGTAATAAGGTAATAATTTCTAATTGCGATTCTACATCTAAAGCACTGGTAGGTTCATCACAAACTATTAATTGTGGTTTAACTGCTAGCGCACGTGCAATGCCGATACGTTGGCGTTGGCCGCCAGAAAACTCGTGAGGATAGCGATATTTAAAATCTTTAGATAACCCAACTTGTTCTAATAGTTCATCTACGCGCTGCTCTTTTTCTTGATCGGTTTTTATCAATTCTTGCGCCCATAAACCTTCAGCTATAATGTCCACCACTAACATGCGCGGGTTCAATGAAGAAAAAGGATCTTGAAAAATGATTTGTATATCGCGCCGCAGTTTATGCAATTGCAATGGTGGTGATTTCGGTAAGTTAACATCTTCAAAGAATATCTGCCCGTGATAAATAGGTAATAATTTTAAAATGGCTTTTGCTAAGGTAGTTTTACCACTGCCCGATTCACCCACTACGGCGATCGTTTTGCCCTGATATAAGCGTAAGTTCACATCGTCGACTGCTTTAACAAAACCAACCGTACGCTTAAACAAACCTTTTTGGATGGGGAAATAAACGCAAAGCTCTTTAATATCCAGCAAGGGTTTGGCCAAGATCTTTTTATCAGCAGCTATTGGAGGAGCTTTGTCAATCGCAGAAAAATCAACCGTGTATTTCTTTTGTTGTAAAATTTGTTCGGTCGTACCTTGATCAATCACGTTACCATCTTTTAACACTAAAATCCGGCTGCTGATTTTTTTAGCTACATTTAGATCGTGAGTGATAAACAACATCGACATGCCGAATTTAATCTGCAAATCGTGCAATAATTTAAGTATTTGCGCTTCCGTACTCACATCTAAAGCAGAAGTAGGTTCGTCGGCAATCAATAAATCGGGGTGACAAGCAATGGCAATCGCAATTACCACGCGCTGGCGCATTCCACCTGATAATTGATGCGGGTATTGGCCATAACAATAAGGGGGATCTTTGATACCTACTTCATGGAGTAATTCTAAAACACGTGCGTAAACCGCTTTTTTAGATAGTTTAAAGTGTTTCTTTAACACTTCACCTATTTGATTGCCGATGGTTAATACCGGGTTTAAGGCGGTCATCGGTTCTTGAAATACCAAACCAATTTGGCGGCCACGGATTTTTTGAAAATCCACTTCGCTTAAGTTTAATAAGTCTTGTCCTTTGAAGATTATCTGCGAGGTGTTTGCTAGTTGTGCAGCCGGCGGTAATAAATAAGGCACCGCTAATGCGGTCATGGTTTTGCCAGAACCTGATTCACCTATTAGCGCTACTACTTCATTAGGGGTAATATTGAAGTTGATGTTATTGACGGCCAGCATTTTGCCTTGGCTGGTATTGAAGCCAATGGTGAGTTGTTTAACTTCGAGCAGGTTTGCTGTCATATTTTATCTCTAATTCACAATTTTCGTATGCGTGGATCTAAAGCATCTCTCACCGCATCGGCGAATAAATTCGCGCAAATAACCAGCGGGAACATAAATAAAAACGCGGCCAACAACGGCCACCACACTACCGGTTCGCGCGCTAATTCAAAACGCGCGGCATTAATCATATTGCCCCAGCTTAATGTCGTAGGATCAACGCCCACACCCACATAAGTCAATACCGCTTCTGCTAACACTAAGCCACTAAAATCCATCACTAAAGCGATCACCACTAAGTGCATTAGATTAGGCATAATATGCTTGATCAAAATCTGCTTGCGGCTAGTACCCAAAGCAATGGCCGCTTGCACATAATCTTGCTCACGTAACTTGAGCGTTTCGCCGCGCAATAAGCGACATAAATTGGTCCAACTGGTTAGACCTAAAATAATACATAAGGCTAATAAACGCGCATCGGCACGTTGTACCAGATTAGAAAAAAACTCCGGGTGATTGCTAATGAAGATTTGCAACGCTAACACAGCAGCAGCAATTAATAATACATCGGGTATCGAATTAACCGTAGTATAAACATATTGAATGACATCATCGACCCAACCCCGAAAATAACCCGACAACATACCAAAAGTTATCGCAAACGGAACTGTAATCAACGTAGTTAACGTTCCGATAATCAACCCAGTACGTATACTTTTTAAGGTTTCATAAAAAACATCTTGCCCTACTTTATCAGTGCCTAAAATATGATAAGCGTGTGATAAATCAAATAAATTAAAGCCTAAAACAATTATAACACCAACCGTGATTAGCACAGTACGCCATACGATGCCCTCTTTTTCTTTAACTATTTTATTTAGTTTAGTTAAAAATTTTTGTTGTTGGCGTTGAGCGGCAAGCATTATACTAAGTGCACAAATTATAAACCAAATGACAATACCACCGAGGGTAGACAACGTACAGTGCCTAATAATATCGAGCGTGCGATTATCTACCGGGTTCATCTGTTCTTCATCAACAAATTTTAAATGCGGGAAATCACGCAGGTGCAAGCCATTCGGCAAGATAATAATATCTTTATTATAAAGATGGGTTGCGAAAGGTGCTGAATAGGTTTTTTCATCATTTTTTCCCAACGGGGAAACTAAGTAATCGAATACGCTTTCAACGGAGGTGATTTGATTTTGATCAGTGGCCCGAAAATGAATAGAGTCGAGAAAGCCGATAGCCGCATAAGTCACTAATATTACCAGTGAAATAATAGCTAAGCGGCTTTGCAGAATTTGCCGCCATGCTGATCGAAGTTGTTCTTGTCGTTTGGCCCAACGTACACAAAATATACTTGCAATAATCAGCAAGTAGATAAGTGCGTCGGTCCATAGGATGACAGGATGAAATGTCATTGCAACCTCACTCGTGGGTCAACAATGGTGTAAGCGATATCAGTCATAATCAGCCCAATGCAATATAAAATTGTGCCTAAAAATACCATCGCGCGAACAATTGCAAAATCTTGCTGGCGTATCGCATCAATCGTGTAACTACCCAGCCCTGGAATACCAAAAAAAGATTCCATGATCAAACTGCCTAAAAATAAGCTGGGGATAATAACCACTACCCCTGTCACAATCGGGATCATGGCATTTTTTAATACGTGCTTAAACAACACACGTGATTCAGCTAAACCTTTAGCGCGCGCGGTACGAATATAATCTTTGCCCATTTCCTCTAAAAAAATCGTGCGATACCAGCGTGTGCCTGCCCCAATACCGCCGATCACACCGACAACAACGGGTAAAATGACAAATTTGAATGCGCTAAAGCCGCCCTCAAAACCGGATATCGGCACTAGCTGCAATACCTTGCCAATAAAATATTGTCCGCTGATAATATAAAACAGCCCTGAAATAGACATCATGATGATACAAAATAAAACACCCGATAAATCCACATAGGTTTGCCGAAAAAATGCTAATAACATGGCAAAAGTAATATTCACCAATAAACCGATGATCAAAGTTGGGATAGCAATATAAATACTTGGCCACATGCGCTGGCTCACATCATGGCTGATGTTACGCCCTGAATCAGATACACCAAAATTAAAAGTGAATAGAATTAAAGATTTTTTTACAAATAAAGTATCAGTCAAAGCGGCAATGCCTGTTTCTTTGTTATTATAAAATAACGGCTTGTTATAGCCATGTTGATCTTCCCAATCTTGCACTACCGACTGATCGATATGCTTGCCACCCAATTGCGCCCGTGCGATATCTTCCGGCGAATTGACAATAAAATAGAGTGCAAATGTGAGTAAATTGACCCCGATTAAAACCGGAATCAAATACAATAATCTTCTAATTAAATAAGCGATCATTTATTGTTGTCCCTCACTGGCCTATGTTGTCTGCGCCAATAATAATAAAATATCGGTAATAAACCTGCGAGTATAATTAACACTACCACTGTCAGCGGCCATAATATCGGTTGGTTCCAACTATCACGTAATTCAGCGCGCAGTTTAGGATCAATGCTCAAAAATTTTAAGGTATTATTTGCAATTTCATTGGGCTTAGTGGGTGCGACCCAACTTTGGGTCAGCAAAAAACCCTGCGGATAAAAACCCCACACTGCGGGTGAATCATGCCAGGCGATGGCTACCATTTGATCAATAATGTGTTGGCGCGCTTCTCCATTCGGTAAATTGCGCATTTTTTTAAATAAAGCATCGTATTGGTCATTCTGATAATTAGTCGCGTTTTCACCGCCATATTTTACTTCACCATTGGGGCCATAGAGCAGAAAAAGAAAGTTCTCCGGATCAGGATAATCGGCTTGCCAACCCCACATAAATATTTGTGCTTGTCCGTTGCGTAATTTTTCTTGAAAGCGACTGTATTGTGTATCGCGAATTTGCAATTGAATTCCTAGTTGATTGAATTCTTTGCGCATCCACGAATAGAACGCTTGATCATCGGCAGTGCCACCACTCATTACATCAAAATTTAATAATAATGCTTCATCCGTAGTCAGGTCACGACCATTAGGATAGCCCGCTTCTTTTAACAATTGCTTTGCCTCATCCAAAGATTTACGTTGGATCTGATTGTTGTTGTTCCACTCATAAACAAAAGGGTTAATACCTTCTTTGCCTTCACGATAACCAAAAATACCAGGGGGTATCGGCCCTTGTGCTAACACACCACGGCCATTTAAAAAGATGGCAATATATTCATCATAATTCATCGCAGTTGCGATTGCTAAGCGCAATTTACGCGCGCGCTCGCTATCTCTACCCACGATGGAATCTAACATATTAAAACCTAAATAATAATTACCAGGTGAAACACTGGTTTGTAAACTGATGTTTCTTGCTTTGATCAACGGTGTAATCTCAGGGCTACCAGCGCTGTCGATTTTGATTGCTTGATCAAAGCTATCAGAACTAATCGCTGATTGATCATAATAACCCTGCAAAAATTTATTCCAACGCGGGATGCTTTCTTTTTCTAAAGTAAAAACAAATTTATCGATAAAGGGTAACTGTTGCCCGGCTTTGGTTAATAAACCTGCTTTAAGATCACCTGGCTCACCTTCCATGGGATAATATTCTTTATGATAATTCGGGTTACGCGTCATCACCATTTGTCGGTTGGGATTATTTTCTTCCAACATATAAGCACCCGTACCAATGGGATACCATGCCAAACTGATGTTACTATTCGCTAAACCAGGCTGTTGATAAAAAGCATCAGCTTCCCACGGCACAGGTGCAAAAAAGGGCATCGCTAACCAATATAAAAATTGTGGGTAATAACCATTGATGATGATTTTATAAGTATATTTATCGACGACTTGTGTACCTTGTAACGGAACTTGGCGTAAATCCACATTATTATTTTGTTTTAATTGGGCATTAAAATCGGTAAAGCCTTGAATGTATTTACCTAAAAAACCAAAGATCGGCGATTGCACACGCGGGTCTGCTAAGCGTTTAATTTCATATACATAATCATCGGCTACTAATTCACGTGTTCCTGTCTGTGTGAAATCAGCTAACGATTTTTTATCGGCCAAATCTGCTGCACTGAGATTGTGATAGTAATAACTGCCATCGGGTTTTTTAGCAAAAGCTGGGTGCGGTTGATAATTAATCCCCGGCTGAATATGAATTTCATAAACCGTGCGCACGATATTTTTTTTCGCGGTGTCTGCTGGTAATTCCTCATCATTGGCATCGAGAAAAATGGGTTTTGGTACTTCGGTCGCGGTCAATGGAATTAATGTGTAAGGACGTTTTAAATAATGGTATTGCAGCGGTGGTTCGTAGATTTGAGCGGTAAATACAGCCTCATCAACGGAATACGATTGTGCAGGATCTAATGTTTTAGGTTGCTCAGAAAACGAAGCATAGTAAACATTGGCATCAGCATCTGCCGCCGGATATGGGTCGTTCCATGGTTTCCCTTTACATGCGGTCAGCAGCAAGATTGCGGCTAGCGTGAGTAAAGTTGTTTTTGAAAGGTGCTTCCGTGCCATAGTTTACTACACTTTAATTAGTTAACTGCCAAACACCATCTACGCGACAAGCGACTTGTGTTGATTGTTTAGTGGTAAATCCAAACATCGCTTTCACTTTATAATGGCGGCAAGGTTGGCCTTGTTCATTGACATAAACCTCATACGAAGTAAACTCATAAGAACGGCCAGAACCAGGGCTTTTATAAACAAATGTTTGGTTAGGTTTAGCGGTGTTTACCACATCAGCTAACTTGATGTGATCATCTGCATCCATAGTGTTATCTACTACAGGTGCGGTGAGCGGTGTATTGGCAGCCGCATTATTGCCATGATAATCGCCACTGCCAACGGTGGCGCAGCCTACTAAATTCAGCATAAGCCCCGCACTCAACAAAGTTAATAATTGCTTTTTCATAGTTTCACCTTTTTTTACGTGTTACGCGGTTAGTAATTTTACATAATAAATCATAGCCAATGGTATCGGCATTGCGGGCTATTTTTTCCACTGGCAAACCTTTGCCCCATAATATAACAGAATCACCAATTTTTGCGTTAGGTTGGGTGCGCAAATCAACGGTGAGCATATCCATCGACACGCGCCCTACTAACGGCACTTTATGATCATTCACCAATACCGGTGTACCGTTAACGGCATGGCGCGGATAACCATCACCATAGCCGATTGCCACTACTCCCACTGGCATATTTTCTGGACAAGCCCAAGTGCCGCCATAACCAATGGTCTCGCCTTTTTGTAATTGTTTTACTGCCATTAATTGGGAGTGCAAAGTCATCACTGGTTCTAAACCAAAATCTGCGCCTTCTCGATCAGCAAAAGGCGAAACACCATATAACATAATACCTGGACGCACCCATTCAAAATGCGTTTCTGGCCACGCAATAATGGCAGCAGAATTTGCCAAGCTGCGCTGATCAGAAAAATTTTTGTTGCAATCATTAAAACATTTAAACTGCGCTAGTGTAGAGGATTTCTCTAAACGATCGGGATCAGAAAAATGGCTCAACAATTTCGGTTTACCTTTAAGCCACGGAAGTGTTATTAAATGTTGCCAAACTTGATCCACTTCTTGTGGTAAAAATCCTAAGCGGTGCATACCGGTATCTATCTTCAGCCAAATGGCAATTGGTTTTGTCGGCGGTTGGTTTGCTAAAATTTCTAATTGTCGTGGATGATGAATAACCACATCCAGATCATTTTCTCCAATCGCTAATAGTTCATCCGCCGTAAAAAACCCTTCCATTAATACGATCGTTTGTTTAATACCTGCAGCACGTAGTTGTAATGCTTCTTGTAAACAAGCCACGCCTAATGCTTCCGCATCGTTTAATGCCTCGGCAGTTTCTTTAAGGCCGTGACCATAAGCATTAGCTTTGATCATCGCCAACACTGCGCTATGCGGTGCATAGGTACGCACGCGTTTGAGATTATGCTGCAACGCTGCGGTATCAATTTCTAACCAGGTCGGTCGACTCATGCCATCGCCTCGACATGATAACGATCACCCACAAAGTTTTCGAAACGTGTGTATTTACCTAAGAAAGTTAAATTCACTTTGCCAATCGGGCCATTACGTTGCTTAGCAATTATAATTTCTGCGGTGCCTTTGTTCGGGCTATTTTCATTATAAACTTCATCACGATAAATAAATAAAATAATGTCTGCATCTTGCTCAATTCCACCACTTTCGCGTAAATCTGACATCACGGGGCGCTTGTCAGTACGTTGCTCTAAACTACGATTGAGCTGTGATAATGCAATAACCGGTACATTTAATTCTTTAGCTAATGCTTTCAAATTTCGAGAAATTTCAGATACCTCAGCAGTGCGGTTTTCTTTATAGCCTTGCACTTGCATGAGTTGTAAATAATCGATCACGATTAAACCTAATTTTCCATGCTCGCGTGCTACGCGGCGTGCACGTGAACGCACTTCGCCCGGACTTAACGCGGGTGTATCATCAATAAACATATTAGCTTCTGATAACATACTGACTGCTGATGTAATACGTGGCCAATCGTCATCCTCTAATTTACCAATACGAATGCGATGCTGATCAATGCGCCCTAATGAAGACAGCATACGCATCGCTAACGACTCACCTGGCATTTCCATACTAAACACTAAAACAGGTTCTTTGTTTTTTATCGCCGCGTGTTCCGCAATATTGATGGCAAATGCTGTTTTTCCCATCGACGGCCGACCTGCGATGACGACTAAATCGGCTGCCTGAAAACCAGAAGTCATATCATCTAAATCACGATAACCGGTTGATAAACCAGTAATGGCTTGGCCAGAATGAAATAAAGTATCAATACGATCAACCGTTTTAGCCAATAATTCACTGACACGCACCGGCCCACCCCCGCGCGCGCCATGCTCGGCAATTTGAAATACGCGGCGTTCGGCTTCATCAAGTAATTCGATGCTGCCACGACCTTCGGGCGCAAATGCGGTTGAGCTGATGCTAGAAGCGACTTCGATTAATTGTCTTAATACTGATCGTTCGCGCACAATATCGGCATAAGCGCTAATGTTGGCTGCGGTGGGTGTGTTACGCGCTAATTCAAATAAATAAATCTCGCCACCCATATTATTTATTTCATTAATATTTTTTAGTGCTTCAGTTACTGTGACAACATCGAGTGGTGTGCCACGGTTTGCCAAATCGGCAATCACACGAAAAATTAAACGATGTTCGGGGCGGTAAAAATCTTTTTCTTGTAGACGATCGGCAACTTTGTCCCAGGCTTGATTATCAAGCATCAGGCCGCCTAAAACGGATTGTTCGGCTTCAATAGAATGAGGAGGGATTTTTAAGTTATCCACTTGGGAATCGCGAATTGTTGAGCGAGTGGAAGATGACATTTGCTCTATCTTTATAGTTAATGGTGGATATGACTTATTTATTTGTCATCCTCGCATATGCGGGGATCCATTTGTTAGATAGATCACATGGATTCCCGCCTACGCGGGAATGACATAAAATTAACCTTCAGCAACAACCAACAATTTCACAGCTGCATGAACATCTGCATGTAATTGCACCGCAACTTCATATTCGCCAATTTGACGCAATACACCATTGGGTAAATTAACTTCACTTTTATTGATTTCAACACCAGCGTGTGTCACTGCATCTGCGATTTCTTTAGTACCGAATGAACCGTATAAACGGCCTTCTTCGGAAGCGCGGCCAGCGAGTGTCACTACACCAATTTTGACCAATGCCTCAGCACGAGTTTGCGCAGTTTGCAACGCTTTGGCGGCGGCTTTTTCTAATTCCGCACGGCGCGCTTCAAACTTTGCCAAGTTATCTTTAGTAGCAGGCACAGCTTTACTTTTTGGATATAAGTAGTTACGCGCATAACCTGGTTTAACATGCACTTTGTCACCCAGATTACCTAAGCGACCAATTTTTTCTAATAATATAACATCCATTAGTATCACCTCTTTTATGAAAATAAATAAACTACTGGGTTTGCAATTTACGGCGGAAATTAAGCCAATGATCAGCTACTACCGCTATAACCAACAACCCGGCCATATAAATAAAAAATAAAATCAATAAACTATAAAAAACTAATAACCAACGTTTTGATAGTTTGCGCACAGTCACCAAATCGTGCACTAAACTCAAACCCGCCATTATAAATGGCAACACCACTATTGGCATCGCATCTACTGCCACCGCAACACCCGACAATGCGGCGATTAAAACTAAAACTAATAATACGATAGGTATTAATCCTAAACGTAAATTTTGCAACTCTGAACTTAACCCCTGTGGGTTATATAATGCCGATTGCTCCCAACGCGCAATAAAAATATTAAACCAGTCCACAATCAACATTAATGCCACCTGTGTACCTACTGCAAACTTGGCAAACAACAATGCGGTTTGATCGACCACTTCTGGTTCTACATCTAAATGAAAATAAGTTTTATAATCATTATAGACGCTGGTTATTTCCTTCACCGATTGTTCGAAAATATCCGGATCAAACATGTGCACTACAGCCACTGCGGCCACGCCCAACAGCATACTGATTTGTAGCACAAATGCCCATGAACCGGTGCGTCGCAAAACTAACGCCAATCCATATACCGCTACACTACCACCGATGATGTCGTAAATCCAAAGTTCCGGATACCCTAATAATGCTACCACTATGCTGGGTAAAATCACCCAGATTAATACGATTGCGCCTTCTTTTGGCCCCTTACGTAAAGTGACCAACGCGACGATTGCATCGCTCACCCACCCCATTAACGGGATAAAGGTGAATAGTAATGCGATAATTATCGCCTGACGGCGGCCACGCATCACATATTCAGCAAAATGTCGCAGCATGTGCTTTAATTATTATCTGTGGCGATCAGTATAAGGTAACAAAGCAAGAAATCGTGCGCGTTTAATAGCCTGCGCTAACATACGTTGATAACGTGCTTGGGTCCCGGTAATACGACTCGGTACAATTTTTGCCGCTTCAGAAATATAATTTCTGAGCATGTTAATATCTTTGTAATCAATTTCGGTCGCTTCTTCTGCGGTAAAACGGCAGAACTTACGGCGACGATTGTTGGAATATACAGCCATTTTTTAATCCTCTCAAAATTAGTTAGATGTTAATAAAATTATCTCTCAAGTTCCCCTTCCACTTCATCTTCTGCCAAGCCATCATCGGCGAGGGGTGACATGAGGTCAGATTCTTGCCCTTCGGGTCTTGCATCTTTTGCTTTAATAAGAGGAGAAGGCTCAGTGATCGCATGTTTGCACTGGATAACCATATTGCGCAGTACCGCATCGTTGAAGCGGAACGCATCGGTCAACTCTTTTAGAGAGTCTTGATCACATTCAACGTTCATTAACACATAATGAGCTTTGAGTAATTTTTTAATAGGATAGGCTAATTGACGGCGGCCCCAGTCTTCTAAACGGTGGATGACCCCGCCTTTGGCTTTGATAAGACCGGTATAACGCTCGGTCATCGCCGGAACTTGTTCGCTTTGATCCGGATGGACCATAAATACTATTTCATAATGTCGCATATCTGCTCCCTATGGTTTAAGTGGGTATAAGCCTTCTATGTGCTAATGCAAGTAGTAAGGCAAGGAGTATTTGAGGGGGCATTGTACTTGGTTTTGGGGGGGTAGTAAAGGTTTAAGCCGTCATGGCGCCAAATCAAATAATAGCAATTCAGTATCTGCGACACATTGAATTTGGATTTTGCTTTCGTCGCTAATTGCGGCACCATCCCCGGCGGCTAGAGACTGGCCATTGAGGGCGATTTTGCCTTTGATTATCTGCACCCAGCCGTTGCGGCCGTTTTTGAAGGTGTGATCAACGGTATGATTGGCGGTGAGGTAAGCAACGAAAAGTTCGATATCTTGATGGATTGTGATTGCACCATTTTGACCAGCGCGCGAGCCAATTAAAATAAATTTGTTGGTTGATTTGGTAATGGATTTTTGTTCATAGCCAGGTTTGAGGTCAGTTTTTTCAGGAAGAATCCAAATCTGTAAAAAGTGCAATGGATCTGTTTTGGAATGATTAAATTCACTGTGTGTGACACCGCTCCCTGCTGACATACGCTGTATTTCACCAGGCTTGATAATCGAACCCGTACCCATGCTGTCTTTATGTTCTAACGCGCCCTCAATCACATATGAAATAATTTCCATGTCTTTGTGCGGGTGTCTACCAAAACCGTTGGCCGGTTGCACGGTGTCTTCATTAATCACCCGCAGATCACTAAACCCCATAAATTCAGGGTCATAATAATCAGCAAATGAAAAGGTATGATAACTGTTAAGCCAATCAATGCGGCTATTGCCGCGTTCACTGCTTTTGCGGATGTTAATCATAGGTTACGCTCCTTGTAGTGATTTACTTCAATTATAGCACTAGGATTTATCCAGATATTAATTATAAAAAACATTTACTATAAATTACTATAAGCATATAATGCTGTGCTAGATATATTTACCTATTCCCATAATGATATCACATATAGTATAATGACTAAAAGAGAAAAGCTGGTTTCGGCAATACGAAACAACCCTAAGGCTGTACGCTTTGAAGATGCATGTTCCATTGCCGAATGGCTTGGATTCATCCATAAAGGTGGGAAAGGCTCTCATCACACTTATGGCAAAGATGATGAATTTTGTATTCTTAATTTTCAAAATCGCAATGGCTATATACCACCTTATCAAGCAAGACAATTGATAGAGATGATAAATAAATATGAAAAAGAAAACACTCAAATATCCTATTGAAGTATTTTGGAGCGATGAAGATGAAGGCTATATTGCTATTGCTCCTGATCTTCCGGGATGCTCTGCATGGGGTGCCACTGAAGAGGATGCGATACATGAAATTCATCAAGCACAAGAAGCATGGTTAGAAGTTGCCATCAAAATGAAACGAAAAATACCAGAGCCTAGTATAGATACCCATTTCAGCGGAAAATTCTTGATGCGTGTTCCTAAACGTTTACATGCTGCACTTGTGCGATCAGCAAAAACACAAGGTGTGAGTTTGAACCAGTATGTTCTTTATTTACTCACAGAAAAAAATGCTATTTATCCAACTCCGCATTCAACTGGGGGATAATTTCGAATAAGTCGCCCACCAGGCCATAATCGGCGATTTGGAAGATGGGTGCGTCGCCGTCTTTATTGATGGCTACAATCACTTTGCTGTCTTTCATGCCAGCTAAATGTTGAATCGCGCCCGAAATACCAATCGCAATATAAAGTTCTGGCGCAACCACTTTGCCGGTCTGCCCTACTTGATAATCGTTCGGCACGTAACCAGCATCGACGGCAGCGCGTGAGGCGCCAATAGCTGCGCCTAATTTATCAGCGAGTGATTCGATGAGTTTGAAATTTTCTTTGCTTTGTAAGGCACGACCGCCAGAAACCACCACGCGTGCGGCTGTTAATTCGGGGCGCTTCGATTGACTGAGTTCATGACTCACAAAAGTGGTGTGCGGATTCTCAATAACGATTTCACAATTTTCGATCGGCACAGCGCTAACACCCAATGCTGCTGGTGTAAAAGCGGTGCTGCGAACAGTAATCACTTTTACCCGATCTTTGCTTTGCACTGTTGCAAAAGCATTTCCGGCATAAATCGGCCGCACAAACGTATCGGCACTGATCACTTTTACAATATCAGAAATTTGCGCAACATCTAATAACGCTGCTACGCGTGGCAAACAATTTTTACCAAATGTGGTTGCCGGTGCGCAAATCGTATTAAAATCAGCGGCAATCTTTACAATTAATTCGGCAATATTTTCTGCTAACAAATGTGCGTAAACAGGTGCATCGGCTAAAATTACTTTATTAACACCGGTTATTTTTGCAGCATTTTCTGCGACGACTTTACATTGTGAGCCTGCCACCAAAATTATAATTTCACCGCCAATTTCTTTTGCGGCAGTGATGGTGCTCAATGTTGCAGGTTTTAAATTAATATTATCGTGTTCTGCAATAACTAAAGTTTTCATTAAATCACCTTTGCTTCGTTTTTTAATTTGTCGACTAATTCCGCCACATTGGCCACCTTGATGCCCGCTTTTCGCCCTGAGGGTGGCTCTACTTTTAAGGTAGTGACGCGCGGCGTAATATCTACCGCTAATTGATCGGCCATGATCACATTCAATGGTTTTTGTTTGGCCTTCATAATATTAGGAAGCGACGCATAACGTGGTTGATTTAAGCGTAAGTCGGTAGTGATAACAGCCGGTAATTTAACCGCGATAACTTCTAAACCACCATCAAGCTCACGCGTTACATGCACTTGCTGATTATCAACAGCTACTTTAGAAGCAAACGTTCCTTGCGGCCAATTTAATAATGCCGCTAACATTTGGCCGGTTTGGTTGCTGTCATCATCGATCGCTTGTTTGCCGAGAATAATTAATTGCGGCGTTTCTTGTTCCGCTATTTTTTTCAGTATTTTTGCAACGGCTAATGGCTGCACTTCAGCATCGGTTTGCACTAAGATAGCTCGATCAGCTCCCAGCGCCAGCGCATTGCGCAATGTTTCTTGTGCCGTGCTGTTGCCAATAGAAACCACCACGACTTCAGTCGCTTTGCCTGCTTCTTTCAAGCGCACCGCTTCTTCTATCGCGATTTCATCGAAGGGATTCATCGACATTTTGACATTAGCAGTTTCAATGCCGGAATGGTCAGGTTTAATGCGAACTTTTACGTTGAAATCAACAACGCGTTTTATGGCGACTAGAATTTTCATAAGGTATCACCCTAATTTTTTGTGTGAAGGTATTATAACGATTGGGCAAACTAATTTCTATGGGTTTACAAATCATACCCCATCACCTCACAAAATGATTGATAAATAATCTTCATAGAATCATCATCCAATTGCGCTAAAGGGCCATTGGTTAGCCTCTTATTATCAATAGCACGAGCTTGATCGATTAAAAGATCGGAATCTTTCTTCAGCTTCCCTTGGGCTTTTACCCTTACCCGCAACGGTTGGCCACCTTCCACCAAATTTGTGGTAAGAGGGATAATTAAGGTGGACGGATGCGCAATATCTAATAGAACCTGATTTTGTATAACAAGCACTGGCCTGGTTTTGCCAGGTTCGGTGCCCTTGCTAGGGTTAAGATTTGCCAACCATATTTCACCTTTTTTAAGCTTCTGGGTCATGTTCTATCCTACTAAAATCTTGATTGACGTCCATGCTTTCACCCCTGACCTTTAAACTTGCTTGTATCAGACGTTGTTTACGCTCCTGCTTCGAGACCTCTTCATTCATATGCTCAATCGCTTTGCGTATGTATTCCGTCTGTGACAGATGTAATAGCTGTGCCCTATTTTTAACCTCTATCAGTAATTTATCGCCTAAACGAATAGAAACCAATGACATATTTGCCCCCTCAATCTAATAGTGTGCTAACCTGTAGTATAGCACAGACATACAAATTAGCAATACAAAATGTATACTTAATTGATATACGCCCTAGCTTGACCACAGGCATTCGTATATAGTCTACACTTAAGATAAATCTAAACTTAGAGGCATAGGTCATGAATCCAAATCCTGAAAAAGAGCAAACTGGAGATGAGAAACAAAGCCCAGCAGCCTTGGTACAAGAGTTAGTAGATATAGCTTACGATGCCGAATATTATTATAAGAGCGATCGAAGGTCATTAAGGGTATCTAAGTTACTTAAACAAGGCGCTGACCTACGCGCTAAAGGAAAAATTGTTGTAGGACAACCCCCCAACACAACTACACTCGAGGTTACCCCATTAGAAGCTGCTGCTGTTGGAAACAATTTCCTGGGATTTGTGCATTTATTAAAGGAATATCACGAGAAGGCCCCTGATTTATTAGTTCAGAAATGTATCGTTAGAGAAAATGCTTATGTAGCTAACTTAATAATTCAATGATAGCCTAATTTGTGTTTTCCTGGCAGACTATTTCCAGCGGTAGTATTGAATGTCGGCTCCGTCGCTACGCTCCTTGAGCCGACCTACATGAAAACCAATAAAACATGGGAGGAAGATCATGCCACGTGAATCAATGCAATATGATGTTGTGATAGTGGGAGCAGGCCCTGCAGGGTTGGCGTGTGCTATTCGCCTGCGCCAACTGAGCCAAGATATCAAAGTTTGCGTGGTGGAAAAAGGCTCGGAAGTAGGCGCACATATACTTTCCGGCGCGGTGTTTGAACCGCGCGCACTCAATGAACTGATCCCCGATTGGCAAGCACGTGGCGCACCGCTCAACACCCCCGCTACCAAAGATCAATTTATTTTTCTTACCACAAGCAAAGCCTTCAACCTCCCTACTCCACCCACCATGCACAACCAAGGCAACTATATAATTAGTTTGAGCAATCTCTGCAAATGGTTAGCGCAGCAAGCGGAAGCGCTGGGTGTAGAAATTTACCCGGGTTTTGCCGCTGCAGAAATTTTATATGATGACAACGGCACGGTGCGCGGCATTGCCACCGGCGACATGGGCATCGGCAAAGACGGCAAACCCACCGATCAACATCAACCCGGTATGGAATTACATGCCAAACAAACGTTGTTAGCCGAAGGTTGTCGCGGTTCTTTGACCAAAACAGTAATTGAAAAATTTAATTTACAAAAAGATTCTGACCCACAAACTTACGGCATCGGTATCAAAGAATTATGGGAAGTTGATCCCAAACATCATAAACCTGGCACGGTGATCCATTCCGTCGGTTGGCCAATGGATTTTAAAACTTATGGTGGATCTTTTTTATATCACTTAGAAAATAATCAAGTTGCGGTGGGTTTTGTGATTGGCTTAGATTATGAAAATACGTTCTTAAATCCCTTCGAAGAATTTCAGCGTTTTAAAACTCACCCCGCCATTCGTGAGACATTTAACGGCGGCAAACGTTTATGCTATGGCGCGCGTGCTTTAGTCGAAGGCGGTTATCAATCGCTGCCTAAATTAACTTTTGCTGGTGGATTGTTAATCGGTGACAGTGCCGGTTTTTTAAATGTGCCTAAAATTAAAGGCTCACACACTGCAATGAAATCTGGCATGATCGCTGCTGAAACTATTTTTAACTCTTTGCGAAGCGGCCTTGAAACCGAATTAACTGATTACACTAAAAACATTCAAAGCAGCTGGATTTGGCCAGAACTACATAAGGTAAGAAATATTCGCCCAGCGTTTCGTTGGGGTTTATGGGCAGGCCTTATTTACGCGGCGATCGATACTTATATATTGCGTGGTAAAGCACCATGGACATTTAACAACCACGCTGATTATTTGCAACTCAAAAAATCTAATCAATGCAAAAAAATTGCCTATCCTAAACCCGATGGCGTGCTGACGTTTGATAAACTTTCTTCGGTGTATTTATCTAACACTAACCATGCCGAAAACCAATTGTGTCATTTGCAGTTGCTTAACCCTAAACTAGCGATCGATGTTAATTATAAAGAATATGATTCGCCCGAACAGCGTTACTGCCCTGCGGGAGTTTATGAAATTGTGCGCAATGCCGACAATCAACCTTATTTACAAATCAACGCACAAAATTGTGTGCATTGTAAAACGTGTGATATTAAAGATCCGCGCCAGAATATTAATTGGGTACCACCGGAGGGAGGTGGTGGGCCGAATTATCTTGGTATGTGAAAGCTGTGTCATTGCGAGGCAGTCCTGTTCCCCCCTTTGAAAAAGGGGGGCTAGGGGGGATTTGAGGAAGGCTGCACAATCTTTAAATCCCCCCGCCTCGCTTAGCGCTCGGCGGCCCCCTTTTTCAAAGGGGGCAAAAATTTAATAACTACGCCGCCTTCCTCTCCACCACCCATTTTTTCAGGATCTTTTGCAATTCAGGGAAGGAAATCGGTTTAGTGGCAATATCATCCATGCCAGCAGCTAAACAATTATTGCGATCTTCTTCATACACATAAGCAGTCATCGCGATAATAGGAATACGTTTATTGTTGCCTTCGCGTTTACGAATTTCTGAGGTCACTTCTAAACCACTCATGCCGGGTAAACCGACATCCATAAAAATCGCGTCATAATTGGTAGAGGTTTTTTCCAAAGCTTTTTGCCCATCTTCGGCTAAATCGACTTGATAACCTAAACGCTCTAACATCATGCGATGGACTTTTTGCACAATGCGATCATCTTCCACTAATAATATATGCGGTGAATTTTCAATATGGGTAGGTTTGTTTTTATATTCTTTCAAACGTTGTTTTTCATCCCAACGTTCCCACGCCGCCGTAAGATTAATTAATAATTCGGTAGGTTGTGCGGGTTTAACAATCACCTCATAAAAACCAGCCATTTTGATCGCATCTTTTGCAGCAACACCCAGCGTTGGAACCAATAAAAGCAACATCGGTTTGTGCGGTGCTAATTGTTTGTTAATCTGCTGGCCTAATGTCATCGCATCAGTGCTGGTAATTTGTTGATCGATAATCACCACATCATAAGATTGTTTGGCCTGCATCGCAGCCAACAACACTTTTAAAGCGTCTTTCCCTTTCACCACCGTTGAGTGCGAAGCGGAAACATGTTTTTTTAATACTTCACCACGCAGAGTATCATCGACAATTAACACTTTGACATGCGCTTTATATTGTTCCCAAGGCAGCGCCACCATCGATTCGCTCGGTAATTGAAACGGAATGATGCATGAAAAAATCGAACCTTTACCCAATTCGCTTTGCACCTCGACTCTACCATCCATTAATTCTGTGTACGCTTTGCTGATCGTTAGCCCCAAACCTGTACCGCCATATCGACGTTTATAGGTAGGATCACCGGCTTGTTGAAAACGTTCAAACACATGTTGCAATTTATCTTTTGCGATACCAATACCGGTGTCTTCGATGCTAATCGCTAAGGTGGCATGCTTATCGGTTTTTTCTACACAACGAATGCGAATGATCACATAACCCTGCGCGGTAAATTTAAGCGCGTTGCCGACAAGATTCAGCACAATCTGCCGCAGCGCACGGATATCACCTAAAATAATTGCGGGTACGTCTTCTTCATAATTCAATAACAACTCCAGCCCTTTTGATTTTGCTTGAAAAGTTAAAATGGTCACGGTGTCTTCTAGCATGCGTCTCAGATCGAACGGCACGATGTGCAATTCCATCTTGCCCGATTCTAATTTGGCCACATCGAGCAAATCATCGACCAAGGCTAATAAGTGCTCGCTGGCATCAATAATATCTTGCGTTTGTTCATGCAGTGGCGGCAACAAATATTCGAGATCTAATAAGCGTGCCATGCCGAGGATGCCCGACAACGGGATACGCAACTCATGGCTGACCATCGAAAGAAACTCAGTTTTCGCGCGATTGGCGTATTCGGCTTTTTCTTTTGCCTCATGCAGCAACTCTTCCGCGCGCTTACGTTCGGAAATATCCAATGAGACGCCTAACATTCCAATGACCTTGCCATCGTCATCGTGGATAGGACTTTTGATACTGAGGTAGTGGCGTGGTACTTGGCCCGGTTCTGGCTGCCATTGCTCCTCCATTGTCATGACTTGATTCGATTCCATCACCATTTTTGAGTTTTCCCAGGCAATAGAATTAGAAATCTCACTGGAATGCTTACCAATAAAATCCGCCATTGATGATAATTTCAAAAGTTTTAGCTCTAGATCATTACAACCTAATTGATAGCCTTCCCTATCCATCCAATAAAATGCAATGGGTAAAGTATTGAATAATGTGTTAAATACAAGCTCTTTAGCAATTTTTTCTATATTTGCAGATTGTATTGGGTGGTCTACTCTTTCTTGCATAGAAAGCTCCTTGGTGTAATTGCATATGGCGACATAGCTAGCCTGAAATTATATCAGAAATACTGCATCGATTGCCCTATTATTTGGTATAATGTCAGCATAATGACTATTATCCAAAAATTCTAATGTTCAATTATTTGAAATTTAATAACCGACACTTATAATAACATTAGCTTGAAGAAAACATCTCACATAGACTAAAGAGACAATAAAGTTTGAATTTTGTAGGAAAATATACCCATAAAAGAAAGAGAAACCCTCAATTTCTCATCTGGGAAACAAAATTTTACTAAAATCATGGTTTCTTAAGGTTTCCTTAAGGTTTGATTGTTAATATATACCATCGCACTTAATTACAAGATTACCGGGTTGAACTGATTATGTCACGTTACCGTTTTTCAAAAAGAAATGTTCAGATTAAAAAACCTAGTCATGTTATGTACTCGGTTAGTTTGATTAATCCTAACACTAAAAAACCCAATAAAAGATCGCCAAAACCATCAAATCCAGCCCTCAGCGCCCAACCTGTAGCTCTTCCACCAGAGATGGCACACCTTCCAGCAGAAATTTTGAGCCATATTGATTTACATTCATTATCACCAAGGCAAAAAAAACTCATTTGGGCTATCAGACAAGTTGATATTCAACTAGGGAAAGGGTTTAGTTTTGAGCAAATATACGAAGATGGCAAAAAGGCTAAGGCAGAAAAGGGTGAATCAGACTTGCTCGAGGCAATCACTTGTTTTTTTAATCCAGAAGCAATGGGTCGAAACTTTATAGGGCAAGTTGATTTCCTTATCAATGGTGAAGCCAAAGACTTTATTGAAAAGGTTACCCTCCAGATTTCTGATTGGTTTCTTGCGCCCTTACTTAGATTTATCTTTCCTTCGTTATCTAAAGCGACTCCCGAATCTTTAGAAAAAACTTCACAAGAAATATCAAATGTATATCAAATAATCAATAAACCTGAAATTGACAGACTAAAACAACACTTTAATACCAAATGGCAAGAAAAAAGAAAGCATAATGCTCAACTGGCGGAATTGAAAGATGAAGGATATCAAACAATATCACCAAGCATATATAAAGATATATTTCAATATAAAGATGAACATGGCGTTAAGCAAGATATTAAAGAACAAGTTAAGGAAATAATAGCTAGTAATAACCTAGAGGATCTCTTAAACAAACATATAAAATATTTCCAGGATCGTTATAAAGAAATTGGTATAGAAATACCCCATGATGTGCTCGTCGACTTTATAATTACAGAGGCCGCTTTTATTGAATGCGCACGTAGAGACAAAAAAGCTAATTATTCAATAAGCCTCTATGCTGGTAAATTTCTCAAAATTCTTAAAATAATTAATAATAAATTTTGCCGCAAAAGCTTGAACCCAGTTGATGCTAGCATGTGGCCTTTGTCCATAAGCAATGAAGAACTATTACCGTTTCCGACTGTGGCACCTATTGTTCCTGGGTCTGGCGATTCCTCTCCTGAAAGCATTATTACCCACATGAGCGATGCTGAACCATTAGGTGAAAGAGAAGATACTTCTAGTGACCCTGGTAGCGAGGCAGGTGACAATCAGATGGAGAATGGAGCGAGCAGCGGAGAATCATCACCACAACGTAAAGATAGCGAATACCAACTAGCTGTAGTTGGCAGCCCTCCAGGACCCTTGCATGGATATACGCTAAGAAACTTTAAAGATAATACTAATTTTCTCTCTAGTAAATCCCCCCTTACTGGATCCCATTTTAATGATAAAACTGCAACAACTGAGGTACAATTTATGAATCAGCCTGATAAACAATCAAACAAACATCAGAAACCTAAACAAACTATCGTGCAATCTGATGAAAAAAGTGGTGTCGTTCCACCAGGAGGTGCTTTTACACTTCAGTTAAAAACAAAAGAAAAATTACTGTCAAGAGGCCATTCCGAAGCTGTTGTAGATGACATCTTATCAGATGATCTTGTGACTGTTTATGATCAGCGCATTGCAGCAAGAAGTTCACAGTTCAACACTCAACAACTTCCACCCTACAATCAATCTGATAGACATCAAACTCATACTCATATGGTTCAAGCTCCCTCAGCAGTAGCTCACGACCCTAGAAATGTAGGTAGTTCTTCTTCAATATCAGTTTCTCAGGGTGGAACACTACTTCCTTTAAGTGCTCCTGTTGCCTCTTCGGGAGCAGCCTCAGCAGTAAAAGGAACGTCAGTGATGTCAAATTCAAGTTCTACTGCTGTAGCTGCCTCTACAACAGGAACGGCAACAGTAAACAGGTTAGAAGCAGATACAGTTTCGCCAAAGGGGGGTCAAGGCCTTAGTTTTTTTGCTGCAGCTCCTGCTGTTTCAGCACAGCTCCAGCCATCCTCTAGTGACTCTGTTTTACCACTGAGTCGTGCGGCATCTGGATCCAGTTTTTTTGCGTCATCTGCATCTACATCTCCTCGGAATGTTACTAGTGATAAAAAAGAACCATCACCAGCAAGCACGACCGTCATTGCTGCTACTGCTGATACAGTACAAGCATCGCATGCAGAACCTACGCCTCCTACTAGAACAGGAA
>Ga0206983_115_pt1 | contig 44595 bp, 37 predicted proteins | sample Alteio_BWMinCont_15_FD_153306 | JGI IMG/M metagenome (GOLD analysis project Ga0206983, IMG submission 153306) | Enriched cells from forest soil in Barre Woods Harvard Forest LTER site, Petersham, Massachusetts, United States -... | ecosystem: Environmental > Terrestrial > Soil > Temperate forest >... | reverse complement strand
ATAAAAGCGGTAATTTTAAACCTGATGTTAATTCTTTAAGATGGATATTAATGGTTTTATTAAGACACGAACAACTAACAAAAACTGAATTATTAAGTGCGCAAATAACAATATATGATGAAGCCTCGAAAAAATCTTTTGTTTTTTCTAAAAACGAGCTTACAAAACCATTAACGGCGTTATTCACTGCGGAAGAATTGGCACAAATCGATAAAGAAAATCCATCTATGAAAAATGAACCCGCACCTCCCAAATTTGCAGCACCTGCACAACCGACTGCTAAACAATTAATTGCATTTAGTGTTTTAAATCAAAATAACACATCAGTCTCGGGATGGGACAGCGATGATGATTTACCGCCACCCCTCGATCCAAAACAAAAAGCAGCCGCAGATGAAGAGTTTATCCGCGCTTTAAACAAACCAATCCCACCATTACCAAATTTGGGATTAATACTGTAAACTACCCCACCGCCCAAGCGGGCAAAAAACAAATCCGCTGGTTGGCATCGTAGTGATAATCGCCAGTATAGATATAAAAACCCATTTTAGCTTTGGATTCATCACGGAGGAATTGGCTTAAGTTTCTGAGCTTCTTATCTTGAACGCGATTGGAGTAAGTCACTTCAAAAGGATATATTTCTGGGTTTTTCTGCACTACAAAATCTACTTCCATACCACCTGCAGTGCGCCAATAATAAATATCGCTGCGCTTGGTTTCACGATCTAACCAAATTTGCAATTCTTTTAAAAACCAATTTTCAAAACGATGACCGATCAAACCGCTTTTTTGCAGTACATTTAAATCATCGATACCTGTCAAATAACTAATCAAACCATTATTTAAAAGATAACCTTTGGGGGATTTTACTAAACGCTTTAATACGCTACCGATAAATGGATAAACTTCTCTATACATTAATGTCGCCAATAAAAACCCACGATATTTTTGTAAAGTATCGTTTGCACAATTTAGTGCAGCAGTAATTGAATTATCTTGGCGTAGCGAGCCTGTTTGTTCGGCGATAACACCCATCATTTTTTGATACAAGTTTAAATCACTGATAGTGGTTATTGCACGAATGTCTTTTTCTAAATAAGTTTGCAAATAATTACTTAAATAGCTGCGTCGATTGCCGATTTCAGGAATAGCTAATATTTCTGGTAGCCCTCCCCATATTTGTTGTTCATCTAAACTTTTTTCCAATACCGGTTTCCATGGTGCCAATGCATTGATATGTTGCTCAAGTCGTTGCGGATTGAAATCATCGCAAGCAAATTCAAAAATAGATTTTTCTGGTAACTTCATGCCATGTTCTAATGCGACAGTTTCTAGTAAACCAAATTCGCGTAAATGTAATAATTCGATTCTTCCTGCTAAACTTTCCGCACTCAGTTGATGCAGGCTTAAAAAACCTGAACCGGTTAAAATAAATTTAATGATATTTTTATCTTTATATTGATCATAAAGTACTTTTACTTGATCAAATAATGGTGGGCATTTTTGTGCTTCATCGATCGCCACCCAAATTTTTTCACCTTGGCCTATTTGCCGTTTGAGATTTTCCTGAATTAATGCCTGTAGCCCCCCGTCTTCCACACGTAAGTTCTGTTCCCGGATATCCATATTAAGGAAAACCCAAGATTTTTTCGGGTGAGTTTCTGCATAATGGGCCACCAAGGTACTCTTGCCAACCCGCCTGGCTCCTAATAGAGCGGTAACAAATGGGCTGTCGAAAGAATGGTAGATCCGTGCTTCATTGAGGCGCTGTGCGTACATTTTTAGGGTCCTCTAGAGAAATTACATGTAATTTTACTATTACAACCTAATTATTACATGTAATTTTACTAAAGGCAATTGAGAAATACCATTTTCCATGGCATTATGCGATTTAAAGCTTAATTGACTTATTCAAGTATTCATAATATAATATTGTTTAGATACAGTTAAGAATGGGCCGCACATGACAACCACAACTTTTGATACGCTACTCTACTCTAAAAAACTGCGAGAAGTAGGCTGCCCAGAATTACAAGCCGAAATTCAAGCTGAAGCGCTCAAAGAGATCGTTGATAATAATATAGCCACTAAGCAAGATATCAATGCTCTTCGTGGTGATATGGAAAAACTGGAATACCGCCTCACCGCCAAATTGGGCACAATGATTGTCATCGCCGTAAGTGTGCTTGCCGCTTTGATTAAGCTTTAAGTTCCGCAACATTAGTTAGCGGTGTTGCTGGTGTGCTAGCTGAAGAAGATGCTGATGTCGAACCACTAACAGCCATAGATGACGATGAACGCACTGTGGGTGATGTAGGTTCTGAATCTGGATTAAGATTTACACGATGCATGTTTGTTGCGGAGGAATTAACACTGGATGTTGATACAGTGGTTGTTGCAGGCACAATCATTTTCTCTTTGAACCAAGCCTGTTTAGTCAATGCCGGATTAATGGCAAAAACTTTTTGTGGGCCAATAACATCAATAATCTCATTGATCACTTTTTCATCTTGAATCTTGCATAAGGGAGGATCAACATTTAATGCTCCGCCTCGCTCCGCTAGTACTTGCGCAACACCCGCTGCATCTAAATGTTCTAAAAGAGAATAGATCTGTTCTTTATCGCCACTGCCACATGCTTTATGTAAAAAAGATTGCTCCCCATCTCGTTTAACAATAACTGAAATTTGCTCTAGAAGCTTCGTAATTATTGTTGTACCAATGATGACTGCATCAGGAGCCATCAAAAAAAGACCATCAAAAAACTCATGCAACCTCTCACTAAGCGGCGGTGAATGCGTAGGATCTTTCTCATAAAACTTGGTTTTTTCTAACACATCAGCAATGGACTTTGCACGTGCTATAGACGCTATAGGTTGAGAACAATTTGCTGCCATCCTTTCTTTTAAAGGTAATTCATTTCGTTTTGGTCTCTCTCGTTTATAAAATTTTAATATTGTATATTTATCCATAATTTTTTTAGCGGCCGGATATTCATCTGTTTTCTCTGCTTTTCTTTCTAATAAAAACTGTTTAAATTCTTTACGTTGTGCTGCGGTACAAACAAATTGTGGAATAGAGAAATCCCTATACATATTCCATTCGGAAAAATCTTGGCCTTTAAAAGATTGGCCTTTAATTGTAAAATCCGCATCTGACTCGAAAGTAAGGACCGTTATTAATACTTCTTCGAACGGCTCTAAAAGACGACATTTACTTCCGTACTGTGAACCGGCTATGAGATATTGAACATATACCTGCAACAAATGTAGATCCATATTTTTCTGTTGCATTACTTCTTCTACCTGCACAATTGATGCTATAGAATTTGGCACTTGCATACGTTTTTTAATAAGTTCATAATAAAAATTCTGCAAATCAATACCAACCAGAATATCACCCACTTTTAAATTGGAACAACATTCAATCGCAGATTTTTGTGTACCTACTTTCACAAATAATAACTCTGCTTGATCGATAAGTGCTAAATTACTTAACAAGCCAACAATCATCGTCAAATCACCTGATGCACACGCTCTATATACGGCATGACCCAGATCTTCCCTTTGTCCATAGAAAACCATATTCGCTTTTTTATGGACAACCTCCCGCAATAGCTCTGTTGCTTTTTCTGGAACAAGCTTGGATTTTATTAAAGCAATATCTTGATTAAATTGAAAAGCCAGATAATTGGTTACTGTTTTGAATGTTCCAAAAACCCTATCTTCATCCACTAAAAAAGCATCTATAGAAGCGGCAGCGGTGTAATTTCTTTCAAAAGATTCAACCTCTTCTAATTTTGTATCGGCAACTAATTCTTTAATAGTCGCACTAATTCTTTTCATCTCATCCAAAAAGAAATAAGAAAAATTTTCCGCATTCTGCCGCCTTTTTTGCATTAGTTCTTCTTGCTGCCTTTGCTGTTCAGCTATTGCCTGAACTTCCATTGCTGCTTTAGCTGTAGCCGTTGCTTCATCTGCTATTTTTTCTTGACGTTTTTTTGTTGTATTGCCGATTTTATCTTCTCTTTCTTTTATCACTCTATTTATGAAATCGAAATCAATAGAATCAGATTTGCTCTCCGAGATTTTTTGTACACTCTTTGCATAATATTTATCACCAATCCTAAACCCTTGCAAATTGACGATAAGTGCTTTAATTTTTTCTATAAAATTCCGCCTTATTTGGTCATGATCTTTTTTACTCAAGTTGTGATATTGAATAGCAAATCGTAATAATTTTAGTAGTTCCCAAGCTATTTTTTCTTCGATGGGCTCACTATCCTGTTCTTGCTTAGATTCATCTTGGTTATCATCTGGAACTTTGGTGATTATTGATTTTATTACACGATTGAAAGTGTCAAGCGCGAGCAAGAAGGCGTCTTCATCTGTTTTTTTATTAGCGAAAGCTAATCTCCTCAAACGCTGTTGCTCTTTTTCAGGCAAAGCAGGAGCAATGACCGATTTGCAAAAATCCTCTAGCATTTGCTTGTCTTGTGCGCTAAATTTAGCGTTATCAAAACCCAGATGGGCGGTGACTCTTTCTCGCAATGCGCTATCTTTAACATATATCAACGGCGTGTTATGGTTCTTATCACGCGTTAACATGGCTTGTGACATTACAGCAGGCCTTAAATCTGCTAAAAGTGTTTCAATTATTTTTTTATTATTTAAGCGAAATGCTTTATGCAACGCGTTTTCACCGTTGTTATCGATTGCTAAAACAACGCTTTCTTTTGTAGCAGGAGCTGATGCAAGCCTTGCACAAACATTATTAAATGATTGCTCATCACGGCCATCAAGCGCCTTATGTAACGCAAGTACTAGTGAACTTATATTGCTGTTGTTAAACATAGTTATACTCTCTTTGATCACACTAAGGATACCATTATATCACACGAAAAAAACTACACCGTCTTACGAGTGATGTAGTTTTTTAGGGTGAGTAGCCCTCTGGTTACCAAATTTATCAACCCGGTAGTGGTGGCATAACCCGAGCCGGTGGTGTTGCTGGCGTGCTAGCTGAAGAAGATTCTGATGCCGTACTACTAGCAACTTTAGACGGCGTTGAACTTGCTGTGGATGATGTGGATGCTGGGGACGAATTAGGATCAAAACGATGCATACTAGTAACAGAAACTGACGACGCTACTGTAGGCTGCGTACAGTTTGTTTCTACTGCGTCCTTTAAAAGCAACTCAATTTGTGTTGATTTTGCAAATGCAGGATCTAATCCAGGTTTATCTGCTAGTAGCTGTCGATAATTATCGAGAATTTCCGTAACGCATATTTTTTGTACTCCTGTCATTTCTAGTTCTTCTCTTTCTAAAAACTGCTTAAATGCTTTGCGTTGCTCTGCAGTACAAACAATTTGCGGAATAGAAAGTTCTTCGATCGGAACGGGGAAAGGTAGAGCATCAATGTTAAAATCCTTATTTGATTTAGCACAAAGAACCTCTATCAACGCTTTTGCAGTAAACATATATGCAAACACATTGCCACCTTTTAAGTACATATCTTGAAGTATGGTACAGTTGCTATATACCTGTAACAAAAGTTCATTCAGATTTCTGCTATCTACTATTACTTTTTTTGCCCGTGTAGTTGTTTCTCTTTTTGCCCGTGCAACTGTTTCTCCTAGGGTTATGGTAGGAATTGGCGATGCTACTACAGGCGAGGCAGGTTTTGCATCCATTTTTTCTTTTAAAGGCACTTCACTTTGTTTTGATTCTTTTAGTGTGCAGTTATAATCATGTAAAATTCCCCTAGCATAGGATACTTTTCTTCCAAATCTTGATTCTGCCTCTTGCTCTAAAAAGCGCTTAAATTGTTTGCGTTGCTCTGCAGTACAAACAATTTGCGGAATAGAAAATATTTGATTCGGAGAAGTGAAGGCTTGAGCATTAATTGTAAAATCTTCATTTGATACATCAAGAAGAACATCTAACAGCACCTTTCTAGTTAACTCAAGTAGGCGTGAAAACTCCTTGTTTGATGCATCTGATAAATGCATATTTTCGAGTGTGATACAGTTGCTATATAGCTGTAACAAATGTTCATTCATATTTTCCTGCTTCATTTTTTCTTTTACTCGTGCAATTAGCGCTTCAGAATTTGTTATGGTTTTTCCTCTTTTTCTAATAAGTTCAAAATAAGCTTTTTGCGGGTTAGCAACAGCAGCAATATCAACTAGAAGATGACCAACTTCTAATTTGGAATAACATTCAATTGCTGTTTTTTCACCATTATCAAACACTGCATCAAATGGATAGTGGATATGTTCTAAACCACTTAACAAACCCGCGATCTTTTTTAGATCACCTGATAAAAGTAGTTCATATAAAATATCCGCACAACCTTCATAAGGTAGTAGGTTTCTTACTATCCAACCTTTCATACCGATAACAAATAACCACAACTCATCTGCTTTTTCTGAATCAAATTTAGTTTTTATTACAGCAACTATTGTAGCAATATCTTGATTAAATTTAGAAGTAAAATAATTTATTAAAGATTTACCGTTATCCGTTAAAATAGCATCGACGGAAGTAGCAGCAATGTAATTTTTTTCAAAATTTTCAACCTCTTCTAATTTTGCATCGTCGATTAATTCTGCAATTTTTGTATTAAAATCTTCCATTCTATTGGAGAAATAAGAAGAAAGACGTTCTGCATCTTGTCTTACAAGCTCTTTACTTTTGCCTAACATAGTTATACCCCTTTATTTAATGTGAATGACAACATCAAGCCTAAAGACGCTATTATACCTTAAAGTTATTATATATGTAAAAATAATGTTGGGGCGAGTTGCGCTACACCTTGCAAAAACCCCACTATAATGATATCAATTGCAGTCCATGGTGGCCTCATCGGTCCCCTCGCAACGCTAAGCAGCAAACCCCGCCAGGTCCGGAAGGAAGCAACGGTAGTTGCCGATACGGGTGCCGGGGTGCGGCTGATGTAGGCTGCCACCTAATTTGAGTGTAAATCAATGAGCTATCAGGTACTCGCCCGCAAATACCGCCCCCACTCCTTCCAAGAAATGGTAGGACAAGAGCATGTGCTGCGCGCGTTAATTAACGCACTTGATCAACAACGGTTGCATCACGCTTATTTGTTTACTGGCACTCGTGGTGTAGGTAAAACTACCCTCGCGCGCATTTTGGCTAAATGCCTTAATTGCGAAACTGGCATTAGTTCAAACCCTTGCAATCAATGCGCGACTTGCCTTGATGTAGACGCAGGCCGCTTTATTGATCTCATTGAAATCGACGCTGCTTCGCGCACCAAAGTTGAAGATACACGCGAGTTGCTCGACAATGTGCAATATGCTCCCGCGCGCGGTCGTTACAAAGTTTATCTCATCGACGAAACCCACATGCTATCAGGCCACAGCTTCAACGCGCTGTTAAAAACATTAGAAGAACCCCCTACGCATGTAAAATTTTTATTAGCCACAACCGATCCGCAACGTTTGCCGATCACCGTATTATCGCGCTGTCTGCAATTTAATTTAAAAAAACTAGCGCCGGAGCAAATAAAAAAACAACTGGAATTTATTCTCGGTCAAGAAAAAATTCCTTTCGAAATTAATGCATTGAGTTTTTTAGCACGTGCGGCTGATGGTAGTGTGCGCGATTCATTGAGCTTATTAGATCAAGCGATTGCGTATGGTAATGGCCAAGTCAATGAACACGATGTTAGAGTTATGTTGGGCAGTATCGAACAAACGCACATTTTACATTTGGTCGATCAACTGGCGCGCAACGATGCCAATGCACTGTTTGCAACGATCACACAATTGTCGGATCAAGCCGCTGATTTTGGCGTAGTACTCGAAGAATTATTAAGTCTGCTGCATCGCATTGCAGTGCTGCAAATTATTCCTGATCCGGCTAATGAAGAAAATGCTGAACTGCTAGCTTTTGAAGCTATAAAAAAATTAACGCCAGAAGCTGTGCAATTATATTATCAAATCGGTTTGATCGGGCGACGCGATTTGCCGCTCGCACCTAGCCCACGCAGTGGTTTTGAAATGGTCATGCTGCGCATGTTGGCATTTCAACTGAATCAGAATACAGAACCAAAACAAAACTTTGAAGAAAAAACATCGCGTGCAATGCCCACGCAAACGAATATTCAGCAAACTGCGGTTGCTAAACCCACTCAAACTAAACCCACTCAAACCGCCATCGACTGGAATGATCTCATCCCACAATTGAATTTAACGGGTTTTACGCAAGAGCTGGCGATGAATTGCGCCCTCAAAGAGTTGACGGATGAACGGGTTTTATTGTGGCTCGACCCCAATCAAACGGCGCTGCGCAACCCCAAGCAAGAAGCCCGCTTGGCACAAGCCCTCAGCAGCCATTTTGATAGGCCGCTCGCGGTACAAATTAGCCCAGGTGCACCCGATTTAGCCACCCCCGCGCGTGCTAAAAACGCCCTGCAGTCCGCCCAGTTGCAGGCGGCGACCACCGCCCTGCAAAATGATGCCAAAGCCCAATCCCTTCTTAAGGCATTTGATGCTATAATCCAGCCAGGCTCTATTCAAGTGAAACAGCAGAAAGAACCTGAACTAAACTGATGTCATTGCGAGGTAGGTCGGATCAAGGAGCGCAAGCGACGGATCCGACATAGGAGCTTAAATAAACTCCACTGTCGGTTCCGCTTCGCTTGAACCGACCTACATAAACTTATTTTTTATTTACTATTTGAGGAACTATTTATGAGCATGAACATGAAAGGTGGTCTTAACCAACTACTTAAACAAGCGCAAGAAATGCAAACTAAAATGCAACAAGCGCAACAACAATTAGCAGAGATGGTAATTATCGGTGAATCGGGCGGCGGTATGGTAAAGATCCATATGAATGGCCGACATGATGTTAAGCGCGTGCAGATCGATCCTAGTTTGATAAAAACAGGCGCAGCGCCAGAAGATATCGAAGTACTCGAAGATTTAATTGCTGCTGCTATTAATGACGCTGTAAAAAAAGTTGAAAAAGCTTCGCGGGAAAAATTATCTGGCTTAACCGCAGGTATGCAATTACCACCCGGCTTCGAAGACCAAATAGGTGGCTAATCACTCGTGTCATTCAGCCCATTGATCAATCAACTCATTGCGGCGTTGCGCTGTTTACCGGGCGTTGGCCCTAAAACAGCGCAGCGAATGGCTTTTCATTTGCTCGAACGCGAACGCAGCGGCGGGCTTTCTCTGGCAAAAATCTTAGAAGAAGCAATTGCTAATGTAAAACATTGTCATCGTTGCCGCACGCTAAGTGAAACTGAACTTTGTTTGTTGTGTGCAAACACTAATCGCGATCAAACTTTGTTGTGTGTGGTGGAAACACCCGCCGATGTTTTTGCTATCGAACAAACCGGCAGTTATCGTGGTTTATATTTTGTGTTGATGGGGCGCTTATCACCACTCGATGGCATTGGCCCAGAAGAATTAGGCCTGCATCATTTGGTCGCACGCTTGATCGAACAATCCCCCAAAGAAGTTGTGCTCGCTACTAACCCCACAGTAGAAGGTGAAGCAACAGCGCATTATATTGCAGAGTTAGTTAAACAACGTGGCCTACGGGCTACACGCATTGCACATGGCGTGCCGCTGGGTGGTGAACTCGAATTCATCGACGGCAACACCCTCGCCCGCTCGTTAGCGGCGCGGGCCGAGGTTTAAAAAACCGCTCGTGGAGGTGCTGCTGCTAGCGATTCTGCCGTTTTTTCTGCTGCTCTCGCTGCTTGGTTTTCTGCATCCATATAAGGCAACCAAATTTCAATATAAGCAGTTACCTTTTTAGCTAGCAGTTCTTTTACCTCAGGTTTTATGGTGGAAAGAATATTATTGTTTGCTAAATAATTAACACACCGTTTAATTGCATCATCTATTTGATTGCTAACAACAGCTTTCGGTATTTGAACTATTCTCACATCATTATCATCTTTGCTTTCAGCGGTTTCTTTTGCCACAGCATTTTGCAATTTTTTATTAATCTGCGGTTGATGATCTTTGCTAAATTGAATAACGCTTGGATGTAAATCTCCTTCAATATCTATGTCCATGCCAGCTAATAAACTAAGATTAGGTTCTGCAAGTAATTTAAATCGATGCAAAGCAAGCACCAGCAAACGATCAGCAAGTGCAGTGATATAGTCATCCAAAAATTGTGCATTGGTGTTAACTTCTGGCGGAACTGGATGAAACATCATCATAAATAACGAGCTATTAACGAACTGCCCTACTATTATTTCTAATTGTTTTTCTGCAGCGGCTATCAGATTTGGATTTAGTTTTTTTATTTCTTCGATCTGATTACATGCTTTCATTTTCTCTTGCGCTGCGTTTTTACGTGCCTCATCTAAGCGCTTTAGTTCCTGTATTCGTGCATTTTCTTTGATTCTTTCAGCACGTTTTTGTTCTCTTTCAGCTTGCTTTCTTTGGCTTTCTCGCAAGCGTTCTAATGATTGCTGAATATTCACCCTTATTTTTTCTTTATTTTCAGGTTTTTTAAGTGGGGGGAAGAACTTAGCCGCAGCGGCAAGTGCAATGATAGGGGCCCTGTTTTCTCCCCTTCTAACATGCGCTATTGGAGGCTCTTCAGCATATACAAACTCGCTAGATTTAATCCCACTAAAGGAATAGCCTCTTTTTCTCGATGCTGAACCTGGAGTTTCAGGCTGACTTATGCGCGACCCTGTTGCACTTTCAGAATTTCTTCTGCTGCTAGGTACTGACGAATGAGTTTGCGATGGTTCTACTAGTTCAGGGAGATGTTGGTGCGGAAATAAAAAATTACTAATGCTTTGCCCACCGCCACTAACAGAACCTCTACTTCCTGATGCTGGGGTATCAGGCTGGCCGGTAGAACCACTGCTCTCGAAATAGCCACCGACTGATGTTGACAATCGAGCGCTGGAATATTCATCCGGCATACTTTCATTTTTAGGATCTTCGCTCCATGCCGATGGAGGTAACGGCGTAAAATCTATGAGTGAATTGTTAGGATTTTGGTCGTTGACATTACTTACTTGCGCGGCCTCGACAGTGGCCTTACCAATAGAACTGCTGCGCGGTTTTGGTGTCTTTGATTGCTGCTCAGTGTCAGGCAGCCCTAAAGACTTTCCACGTTCTCGTAATTTTTTAGCCGTGCCATTATCAACTTTAATTTCTTCTAGGGGAAGCCTATTTTCATTGTTTTTTGTATTATTTCTAAATAGCCGCGAAATAGCTCGCTTAAAAAACCCGGGTCGTGCATCAGGTAGTACGGGAGATCCTTTGCCTGCTGTTTTAGGTTTATTTTCTGGCTGCGACATATACCCCCCCTTTTTATAAGTAAGTTATACGCCACTACTCTAACCTTAAGGAATTATTAAATCTATAGGGGGAATGTTAAATTTGTTAGATGTACCATTTTGCAAGCTGCTGTATAATGGCATGTTGCCTGCCTGATAAAACCCGCACCCTTCAAATAGGATATTTTTATGCTCAATGCAATCCTCTTCGGTTTACTGCTCGGCTGGGGTGCTGCCATCCCGATTGGGCCGATCAACTTAGAAGTCATTCGTCGCCATTTACATTTGGGTATGGCCTATGGAATTGCCTTGGGGCTGGGCGCGTGTTTGGCTGATCTTACTTATTTGATATTGTTGTCGTTGGGTGCATTAGCGATTTTAACGCAGCCATTGATATTAAAAATTGTCGGTATTGCGGGTTCGTTAATCTTGGCGTGGTTTGGTTATTCTGCGCTGCGCGCTAAAGCGAGCGTCAGCGATAAGATTAAAACCAATACGCGACCGGTGTGGGCGCATACGCTGGAAGGTTATAGTTTAACAATGCTCAACCCCATGACCATTCTTTTTTGGACATCAGTGAGCGCGCAAATTGCTACCTTTGCGCAGCACACGCAATATACGTTGATTTATGCAGGTGCAGGCGTTTTTCTAGGTACGTTGAGTTGGATCTTGGCGTTGAACACAGTGTTGTTTTTCACGCGCCATCGCTTATCGGCGCGCGCAATTGAGTTTCTGAATATCTCAGGTGGCGTTATTTTATTGGGGTTTGCGGTGATGGGATTGTGGCGAGCAGTGATGCCCTCACCCATTCCCTCACCCTAACCCTCTCCCAGGGGGAGAGGGGATCGGAAAAATACTTCTCCAGAGAGGGATCGGAAAAAACAATCAACCACCCAGCGCTGCTTTCACTTTTTCAGCAATCTGTGCGAAGCCAGGTTTGTCGTGCACAGCGATATCCGCTAATACTTTACGGTCGATTTCAATCGCTGCTTTCTTCAAGCCCGCAATGAAACGACTGTATGACAAGCCACATTCTCTCGCAGCTGCATTTACGCGCACAATCCACAATGCACGAAATGTACGCTTCTTTTGTTTACGGTGCGCATACGCATATTGACCGGCGCGAGTGACCGCTTGGGTCGCCACGCGAAAGACGGTACTGCGTGCTTCACGATAACCTTTGGCCTTGGCAAGTACTTTTTTATGACGGGCCCTTGCAGTGACCCCACGTTTTACTCTTGGCATATAAAATCTCCTCTTATGAACCTGTTAACATGCGTCGGACGGAGCGGACATCACATTGCTTCACCATAGCCATAGGCCGTAGTTGACGCTTACGTTTAGTCGATTTTTTTGTCAAGATATGACGTTTATGAGATTGGGCATGCTTAAAGCCCTTGGCCGTGGCTTTAAATCGCTTTGCAGCGCCACGGTTAGTTTTCAATTTTGGCATTTCAATCACTCCGCATTTAGGTCTATTGACCTTAGTTTTATTACGCTTCTTTTCGAGGATGCACCACCATCACCATTTGCCGCCCTTCCAAGCGCGGTAATTGTTCAACAGTGCCGTATGGCTCCAGGTCACGTTGAATTCTTTGCATCAGTTGCGCGCCGAGTTCCATATGGGCTAACTCGCGGCCACGGAAACGCAAAGTGATTTTGGCTTTATCCCCATGTTCTAGGAAACGTATCAGGTTGCGTAGTTTGACCTGATAATCCCCTTCTTCCGTCGTAGGACGGATCTTCACTTCCTTGATCTGAATCTGCTTTTGCTTCTTCTTTTGTGCTGCTTTTTGTTTGCTTAGCTCAAATAAATATTTGCCATAATCCATGACGCGGCAAACAGGCGGCACGGCATTCGGTGAAATTTCTACGAGATCAAGTTCAGCTTCTTCTGCTGCTCGCAAGGCTTCTCTTGCTGTCACTACACCAACCTGAGTTCCATCTGCCCCAATTAACCGAACTTGGGGTGAATTGATTTGTTCGTTCAAACGAACAGATTTTTTAGGACTACTAATATCTTACTCCTCCACTGTTGTGCGGCCACGCTGCGCTATCTGTTTATTGATTAATTCAATAAAGGCGGAAATCGACATGCTGCCTAGGTCTTTTCCATCACGGGTGCGTACCGCTAGGGTATTACTTTCTAATTCGCGGTCGCCTAGAATAATTTGATAAGGGACCTTCTGTAAAGTATGTTCGCGGATTTTAAAGCCTATTTTCTCATTTCTCAAGTCTGTTTTTACACGTAACCCCAATTCTTGTAAAGTTTTTGTCACATTTTGGGCATATTCGGCCTGCCGGTCGGTAATATTCATTACCATTGCCTGGGTCGGAGCCAACCATACCGGGAAATTCCCGGCAAACTGTTCGATTAAAATGCCGATAAAGCGCTCTAGCGAACCCAGGATCGCGCGATGCAACATCATCGGCACACGGCGACTGCTATCGTCTGCGACGTACTGTGCGCCTAAACGCTCTGGCATCGAAGGGTCGACTTGCATTGTACCACATTGCCATACGCGCCCGATGCAATCGCGTAACGAAAATTCGATTTTAGGGCCATAAAACGCGCCCTCGCCCGGCTGCAAGTCCCACTTTAAACCTTTGTTATTGAGGGCTTGTGCTAACGCACCTTCGGCTTTGTCCCACATTTCGTCACTGCCCACGCGATTATCTGGCCGTGTCGATAATTTGATGATGACATCGTTAAAGCCAAAATCAGCATAAGCGGCATAGAGTAAATCAATGAAGGCCGATACTTCGCTTTCGATTTGATCTTCCGTACAAAAAATATGAGCATCGTCTTGCACAAAACTGCGCACGCGCATTAAACCATGCAACGCGCCCGACGGTTCATTGCGATGACAAGAACCAAACTCGGCTAAGCGTAACGGCAAATCGCGATAGCTGGTTAAGCCTTGATTAAAAATTAAAATGTGGCACGGGCAATTCATCGGTTTGATGGCATAGTCATGATTTTCGGATTGGGTAAAAAACATTTCTTTGCCGAATTTGTCCCAGTGGCCGGATTTTTCCCACAACACGCGATCTAAAATTTGCGGCGACTTCACTTCTTGATAACCATTTTTGCGCAACAGCGTACGAATGTATTGTTCTACGATTTGATAAATCGTCCAACCTTTGTCGTGCCAAAACACCATGCCGGGTGCTTCTTCTTGCGTGTGGAATAAATCAAGATGTTTGCCGATCTTGCGATGGTCGCGTTTTTCCGCTTCTTCTAAGCGTGTGAGATAAGCTTCTAAATCTTTTTTGTTTGCCCACGCTGTGCCGTAAATTCGCTGCAACATTTCATTTTTAGAGTCGCCGCGCCAATACGCACCGGCTACTTTCATTAATTTAAACGCTTTTATTTTACCGGTGCTGGGCACGTGTGGGCCACGGCATAAATCAACAAATTCACCTTGTTGATATAGCGATAACATTTCTTGCGCGGGAATATCGGCAATAATTTTTGCTTTGTATTGTTCGCCTAAATCATGAAAAAATTTAATCGCTGCATCGCGTTCAATAACGCGGCGCGAAACTTTTTGATCTTGCGCTGCTAACTCAGCCATTTTGGTTTCGATCTGCGTTAAATCTTCTGGCGTAAATGGTCGACCAAAGGCAAAGTCATAATAAAAACCGTCTTCGATGACAGGACCAATAGTGACTTGTGCAGTGGGGAATAATTGCTTCACCGCTTGTGCTAATAAATGCGCACAGGAGTGACGAATAATTTCTAAACCTTCTTTATCTTTTTCTGTGATGATGCGCACTTTAGCATCGTGATCGATTTCATAAAAACTATCGACGAGTTTGCCATCGACTTCACCCGCTAAGGTGGCTTTGGCTAAACCCGCACCAATGCTTTCTGCCACCTGTTGTACAGTGACTTTTTCAGCGAATGTTTTTTGACTTCCGTCAGGCAGTGTTATTTGGGGCATAGTAATGTCTAAATTTATTAAGGCCTGTAGGTCAGGTTGGCAATAGAGCTTTGCTTACCTAACTAAGTTGGCAGTTAGAAGAAAGTTTTGAGAATGAGAGAAGCAACACCTGCAACAATGAGCCCTAACATCCATTTCATCAATTTAATTTCTGCTTCAATTCTACTGATTTGTGTTTCTACTTTAACAATGTCCATCTTGGTTGCAACATGTGACATTTTAACCACCTATTATCTAGTATAACGCATTTCTATGCAAAATTGGTAGGCACGAGTGGGATCGAACCACCGACCACCACCATGTCAAGGTGGTGCTCTACCACTGAGCTACGTGCCTGTAGTTTTGAGTAAGTTTTAAGGGCATAAAGTTACCATGTGGGGAAGAAAGATTCAACTTGTTTGCGAAATACCCTTAAGCTCCGCACTGGTGCGCTTTGGCGCCAGGCGCGCCTCTCTCACAACTGCTTTGATATCACTCTTCTTGAGCTTAGCACGCTGCCCTTGCTTTCTTGCTTTTTTGATAAGAGAGTCAAATTGCTTGGTAGATTGTGATTTCATGATTCTCTTTTAAAAGTAGGTGCGCCCATTGCTGTAACGGGAGCAGCTTCTTTCAAGTCATTTTCAATTCTAGAAACTTTAACCGCAAGTTGCACTGCTTTTGTAAAAAAATCTGTCACCGGAGTAGAAGGAGGTAGAGTTAATAATTCAATGTCATCTAATTCTGATATCAGTCTTAATGTTAACTCTACAATATTTTCAACGCCAGCAAATTTCATAAACACCCCCGGATTTATAGCAAAAACGATTATTCAGACAATGAATTATAATATAAACTTTAATGCACTGCAAAATAAAAAAGGGCCCATCGCTGGGCCCTTGTGAGTTAAATAGAAGGTTGCTATTTTTTATTAAGGAGTCTGAGGCCTTGATTTTGCAGGAGCGCCACCGAGTTGTTGGACTGATCCGAGGCCAGAATTTACTGTTTCAACATCAGCATCTCCTGAACCACTATGAGTGCCACCTACACTCGAACTTCTGCCTTTTGCATTTGCACCATCATGTGACAACAACGGTTTGCTTGCCTCCGTAGCAGTTGTCTGCCCTCCACACGCACGTGCAATAAGTGCAGATACAGAACTTGATATATAATTTTCGAGCGGAGCTTTTGCTCTTGTCAAAGGAATTGCAGCAGCGGCAACAGCAGCACCTACCACCAGAAGGCCCGCCTCGAAAAGAGATGATCCAAGTGCATTCGTTGTCGGAGATTTGATTTTAGTAACTTCGTTAGCAAGTACCCCAAAAGTAATAGAAACCTGCTCTATCAAGGTTTTACTAGCGCCAGAATAAGCCGCTAATACATTTGCTGCCGGGAATAATGTAGTACGAACCAATATATATACCAGTAAGAATTCAAGGAATGCACTGAGTATTTTATTAAGACCTTTATTATCAATTTCCTGACACAAACGCACGACTAAAATACCAAATAAGAAAAATAATGTACCTCCTAAGATAATGGCTGATTTTACATTTTTTGAATGCACGCCTTGTTGTAACGGTTTAGCTATATCTACTAATAGATCAAAGGAATCAGATTTAGCGTCAGGAACATCTAGCACTTGAGCTGAAGCTTGCTCTACATCTACCTCTTTCCCAAATTTATGATCGTTTAAACCCTGTTTTAAATCAGCTACATATTTATCTTTTTGCTTATTACCATCGCCTGTGTGTTTATAAACCATCAGCGCAAATCCAAGCCCTCCACTTAAAGCGACTAATGCATTAGTGAGCGCCATCTTCCAACCATTTTGTGGATCGCCATAAACCGAAAACCCTGTTTCATCAGCTGGCGCCTGTATACTTTTTCCAAAAGCTGCGAGCAATAAATTCATAAGCCCCGCTCCTATGCTCCCCGCAGCAAAATGTGAAGGTACGTTCCAAGATCCTTGGTTTTCTAAAGATTCTACTATATCGCTTATTAATGCCAAAACTTCATTAGCTTGTTCAGCTGAAACATTATGAGTAGTTCTGAGCCACTCTATTGCGGTTTCTTCAATGTTATATTTCTTAGTAAAACTCTCTGCTGTGACTGCCATTATTTCATCAGATTTTTTAGGGAATTGTTTGTGTAATTCAGCCATAAAACCTTTGGCTTCTGCATCTAATTCTGAAGATTGTTGATATTCTGTTTCTGGTCCTGGTCCTGGTTGCATATTATTTACCTCAAAGTTAAGTTGAATTGTTATTAGTGAAAGTCCGTTTAACTTGAGTAATCGTTGACTCGCTATCCTTGAAATTGCCAAATCGGGCTTGCATTGATGGCTGCGTAAAATTTAAGCAAAATAGTCCTTCCCAAATACTGACACTTCCGCTATAATTAATTTGTACGGACAATATAACAACTTTGGAAAACATTGTCAAATCAATTTGTAGGAGCTTATTTGAGCATCTCATGTCGGATCCATCGCTAACGCGACCCACTAATATATTTAAGTGGCCGACCTACATTAATTGATATTAAATAGTTTTATCTTTTTAACAAACATACCGTAGAATACTTTTATGGAAAAACTAAATAACACCCAATGCCGCTATTCGTTGCTGGCCACGGCGTTGCAGCGCGAGATTGAGCATGGCAAGTTCGCCGTCGGCAAAACGTTGCCGACAGAAGCGGAATTATGCCAGCAATTTAATGTGAGCCGCTGCACAGTGCGCGAAGCATTGCGTCAACTGCGGCACAAAGGTTTGATCACTAGCAAACAAGGTTCTGGCAGCGTGGTCACGGCCATCAAACCGGTAGCGCGTTTTATGCAAGGCTTAGATTCTTATGAAGATTTGTTAGAATTTTTACGCCAAGCACGCCCACAAATTTTACATCGTGAAGTAACGACTTTGCCTGCCAAACTCGCAAAAACTTATGATTTGAATCCGCAGCAACTTTGGCTACATATTCAATTAGTGCGCTTTTGGGGTGAACCCAGTTTGCCCACCTTATTAAGTGATGCTTATGTCGATGCAAAATACAGCGGCATTAAAGATAGTTATGACGGCTTGTCTACGCTCAATGAAATCATCGAACAAAAATACGGTGTGGGAATTGCTATTTTCCAACAAGAAATTCAAGCAGTTGCGCTCAATAAACAACAAAGCCAATTATTACAAGCAAAATTGCACGCGCCTGCATTGCAAGTGATTAAACGTTGTTATACGGCGAACGAGGAATTATTAGTTATTTCTTGCAATATATCACCGGCGGATCGTTACACCTATTCGACGCGGATGAAGATTAGTGCGGGAGTGACAAATTAAATTAATATTTCGCGCAGGTGTTTTAATTCATCGCGCACCTTGGCCGCTTCTTCAAATTCTAAATTCTTGGCATGTTCAAACATTTGTTGTTCCATTTGTTTGAATTTTTTAGCCAGTTGTACGGGGGTTAACGCCGCATATTGTGCTTGTTCTTCGGCTACTTTGGCATAACGACGGCTTGAGGTAGAACCATCGCTGCGCGCGCCTTCCATTATATCTTGCACCGCTTTAGCAATGCCTTTGGGCGTAATACCGTGTTCTAAATTATACGCGGTTTGTTTCGCACGACGGCGATCGGTTTCCGCCATCGCGCGTTCCATAGAACCAGTAATTCTATCGGCATACAAAATAGCTCTACCATTAAGATGGCGCGCGGCGCGGCCGATGGTTTGAATCAACGATCGCTCAGATCGTAAAAACCCTTCTTTATCAGCATCGAGAATTGCCACCAATGAAACTTCTGGCATATCTAAACCTTCGCGCAATAAATTAATACCGACTAAAACATCGAAAGCGCCCAAACGCAAATCACGAATAATTTCCACGCGCTCGACTGTTTCCACTTCTGAATGCAAATACCGCACTTTAATGCCGTGATCGGATAAATATTCGGTAAGATCTTCGGACAAACGTTTAGTGAGTGTTGTCACTAATACACGTTCGTGCAAAACCACGCGTTTATTAATTTCGGATAATAGATCATCGACTTGCGTCGTTGCCGGGCGCACTTCAATTTGCGGATCAACTAAACCGGTAGGCCGCACGACTTGCTCGGCAACTGCACCAGAGTGTTGTAATTCATACGGCCCTGGCGTAGCAGATACGTAAATGGTTTGTGATGTTAAGCCTTCAAATTCATCAAAACGCAGCGGGCGATTATCCAACGCTGATGGCAAACGAAAACCATAGTTGACTAAAGTTTCTTTGCGCGCACGATCGCCTTTGTACATCGCACCTAATTGCGGCACGGTGACATGTGATTCATCGATAAACAACAAACCATCGGCTGGCATATAATCAAATAACGTCGGCGGTGGTTCACCTGCTGCGCGCCCCGAAAGGTAGCGCGAATAATTTTCGATGCCGTTGCAATAACCTAATTCTAACAACATTTCGATATCGTATTTGGTGCGTGATTCCAGCCGTTGTTCTTCAACTAATTTATTCGCTTCATGTAATTGCGGCAAACGTTCGCGCAATTCTAATTTTACTTTTTCAACTGTTTCTAATACGCGATCACGCGGTGTCACATAATGCGATTTGGGATAAACCGTTAAGCGCGGTACTTTGCGTAAACTCTCGCCAGTGAGGGGATCAAAATAACTGAGGTTATCGATCTCATCGCCGAACAATTCCACCCGCACCGCTTCAACATCGGATTCAGCGGGGAAAATATCGATCACATCACCGTGCACACGATAAGTACCGCGATAAAATTCAATATCATTGCGCGTATATTGCAATTCCGCCAAACGTTTTAAGATAAAACGCTGATCGACAATATCACCGCGTTTTAAATGCAGCATCATGCTCATATAAGTATTGGGATCACCCAAACCATAAATTGCAGATACGGTTGCCACAATAATCGTATCGCGCCGTTCTAACAATGCTTTAGTCGCTGATAAACGCATTTGTTCGATGTGTTCGTTAATCGATGCATCTTTTTCGATATAGGTATCAGAGGATGGCACATAGGCTTCGGGCTGATAATAATCGTAATATGAAACGAAATATTCAACCGAGTTGTGCGGAAAAAATTCTTTCATCTCGCCGTATAATTGTGCCGCCAAAGTTTTATTGGGCGCGAGGATCATCGCAGGCCGCTGCATTTCTTGAATAATATGCGCGACAGTAAATGTTTTGCCCGAGCCGGTGACACCCAACAAAGTTTGATAGGCTAAACCTTGTTGCAAGCCATCCAATAATTTTTTGATAGCTTGTGGCTGATCACCCGCAGGTTTAAAAGGCGATTTGATAGAAAAAGGTTTCATAATTTTTGCATAACTTTTATAAACAATGGCAATGCCAATAACTGTAAAACAACTGAAAAAATAACTAAGGCCATAATTGACTTATCATACAGCATTCCCATGGTCACGCTGCCTAAAAACCAAAATAGACCGTAAAATGCGTTAAAAACACCATATGCCGAAGCGCGTTTATCGATTGGGATCATATTCCCCACTACAGCACGCATCAATGAGCCTTGCGAACCCATACCCACCGCCCAAATTACCACGCCCAGTAACGCTAATTTTGATCCACCAAAAAAAACTAACGGTGCAAAAAACGCGGATATGACGGTAATAAACATTAATGTGATAAAACCAAATCGATCATATAACCAACCTAATACGGGCGCCATCAAACCATCGATGCCCATAGCCACAGCATACGCTAGTGGGATCCACACCATCGATAACACTGCCGCTTTTTGAAAATGATAAGCAATCAGCGGGAAATCAGCATAACCCGCTGCAATTAATGCCGCGCCTGCTAAATAAAACCAAAAGGCTTGGGGATTTCCTTTCGCCTCTATTTTATGAAACTTTTGTTCTAAATCATGTGGTCTTGGGTATAAACGATAAGCAACGGCTAACACCATCAACGCTAAAAAAGCAGGGATTGCTAATATCGCAAAACCAGTGCGATAACTGCCATGATAATACAATACCGCTGCAATAATTAATGGGCCAAGCATCGCGCCGATTTGATCCATCGCTTCGTGCAAGCCAAATCCCCAACCCATACCCATGCTTTGACCCGCATGTGATAACATTGCATCGCGCGCGGGTGTGCGCACTGCTTTACCAAAGCGTTCCATCACCATCAACGCTGCCGCCGTCGGCCAATGGCCGGTCAGCGCTAATGCAGGCACTGCGAGTAAATTAATGCAATATCCCACGATAGTGATCAACCAATAACGTTTGGTGCGATCAGCTAAATAACCGGATACTAATCGTAATCCATAACCGATTAATTCACCTAGACCAGCCACAAATCCCACTACGGTGGCACTTGCACCTAATGTGGCAAGATAAGGGCCGGTGATGCTACGTGCACCTTCATAAGTGATATCGCCGAATAAGCTAATAAAACCTAATAAAACGACGAATTTGAGGGCGCTGTTTTGGCTGATGTCTGTCACTGCCATATTAGTTAACCTAGTAAATGTAGGTCGGCTCAAGGAGCGTCAGCGACGGAGCCGACAAAATTTGTCGGCTCCGCTTCGCTTGAGCCGACCTACTTTTAATATAAGATATTACCATAAATCAATTTTACGAGAGAAGTAATCTTGCTGCATCGCAGCCTTTGCAAGCGCCAAAGTTTTTTCAGTCACTTCATTCGCATGTGCAGTACCATCGCGCAAAATAGTTAACACAGCGCCGCGATCTTTTTCATATTCTGCGCGACGTTTGCGCATTGGTTCTGTGAGTGCTACTAACACTTCGATCAATTTTTTCTTACACTCTACATCGCCAATATTACCAGTTTGATATTTTTCTTCGGCAGCTTTGACCCATGCTTGATCAGGGTTAAACGTTTCATGAAAAATCCATAATGGATTATTTTCAATGGACCCTGGATCTGTAGCGCGCAAACGTTTGGGATCGGTATACATCGCCATTACTTTTTTATGAATCTCATCGGCACTGTCTTTTAAAAAGATCGCGTTATTAAGTGATTTGCTCATTTTAGGTAACTGACCCATTTCATTGGGATGACCGATGCCGACCAAGCGTTTTATTCTGCCAATTTTAGGTTCAACAATCGGAAACAAACCGCCTTTTTTTATATATTCTTCGTCGGGTGTATGTGAATCAACACTGCAATACAATTGATTAAATTTGCGCGCTAATTCGCGTGCTAATTCTAAGTGTGGAATTTGATCTTCACCTACCGGCACTACATCGGCACGAAACGCTAAAATGTCTGCTGCATTGCTGATCGGGTACATGGCAAAACCAAACGGATAATTTTCTCCTAACCCTTTATCACGAATTTCATCTTTGAGCGTGGGGTTACGCAACACGCGTGGAAATGGCACTAACATGCTCAGTAGCACGGTTAATTCAGCAATCGCTGGAATTTCTGATTGAATAAAAATGTTGCTGCGTTTGGGATCAATACCCGACGCTAAATAATCCAGCGCGACTTCGATGACATTTTCACGCACTTCTTGTGGGCGATCATAGCGCGTGGTAAAACCTTGAATATTGGCGATAATAAAAAAACAATTATAATCATCTTGCATTTTTACGCGATTTTCGATCGAACCAACCCAATGGCCTAGATGTAGATTGCCTGTAGGGGTGTCGCCAGTGAGGATGATGGGTTTGGTAGAGTTTTTCATAGTAGATAGCCAATGTTAAATTTACACTAATAGCAAGATGATAACTCAGCTGGTAATATCTGTATACAATGGCGAGAGCCAACATAGGGTTCGTGTAATCAAGGTAATTACCCAGGTGGTGGTATTTGTGGCGGTGACGATGATTGTGGCAGCGTTGGTGGTAAAGCAGAGTTCGCCTTGACGTTAGGAGGAGCAGGAGGAGGAGGAACAGCTACTACCGCGCCGGGTGCGGGTGAGAAAAAACGCTGGTTAGAGTTTGGTAAAACTCCAGGCAACCGACTATCTGGTGCAGGTTGACCTTCTGGGCGCTGGTTGCCATCTTCTGCTGCTGCACTAAGATTATTTTCTACACCTTCCCGCCCTTCTCCCGCTCCAGCATCTTCTGAAGGGGGATTGGGCGCAGCAGGCGATTGCTGCCCCACTTTCTCTTCCGCACGATATTCTATATATTTTCCCACTTTTTCTTTTATTGCAGCAGATACTTCACCGAAGTTATTAACGCGTTGAAGAGCATTTCTAAATCTATCATCATGTTGCGCAGCAAGTCGATGCATATTTTCCATGCCTAATATACTTTCCATTTTATTGATAACAGCTAAAATACGATCATTATGATTCTTCTTATAACTCAGCAGGAGAAACAAAATGTTACAGTAGAAGTATTCTTTGTTGTCACTAGCTACCTTACTGCTTTTAAATGCCATGTTGGTAAAATCTTGTTTTCCTAGCAAATCACATAATAAATCTAAATCACCAACCCTATCTTGTGATATATGATGTATCATAAGCCATAGAACATTTAATTTAGAACTTTCATCAATCACATCTTGCAATAATTGACCTACACACCCAAAACAATTTTTCAAAATTGAAGAACGCTCTTGCGTAAGAGCTTTTTGTCTCACAATACCATGAAAAATAGTTTCGCCATTAGAGTATCGGTGTAGCACGAGTTTATCTTTTAAAGACTTAGGAAGCGTTGACACTCGAAGCCGGATCAATTGAAAGAAATTATCGGGGGCATTAACAAGCATTTGATAAAATAGACCATCTTTCAGCAATCTAGCGACTAATTTTTTATCATCAAATTCTATTAAACACATAATATAAGGATCTATATCCTTATCTTCTAGGGCAAACTTCAAAATATGTTCCGCTACTTTTTGATAGCCCTCTTTTGGGGTCGTCATTTGGCGCCGTAAGAAATCTAGAAAATTAATTACATATTTATTTTTTCCAGTGCTTAAGTCTTTATCGTCTAAAATTGCCGCCTCGATATCTTTATAATCACCTTTTTTATTAAATCTATTATGTGTCACACGTTTATCTGGGGAACACAATAAGTTATGAAGGACCTCTTTAAAAGAATTAAATTCCTCTCTGTAAGAGTCAGTTTCATTTCCTCCATTTATACTTTTAGCAACAAAATAATAGTAAGCCCCCATAAGCTCGCCACTAATCTGTTCTTTTTTAACAAAAGAAAATACCGATTTCTGCATATTTTCAGGGCGGTGTATTTTAAGTTGCGAAGAAAACAATCCTGCTTTTTTTGGTGTAGGTTCTAGCACCATCATAACACAAGCTTCATATCCTATTTCTTGCATTATAAATTCCGCTATTTCTTTATCATAACATTCATGGGCTGCTGACAAAGCATTTAAATCATATTTAGTTGAGCCAACAACTCCAGGAATAAGAATAGTACCAGTTACAGTTGATAATAACTTCATTTTTACGGCAGGTTTAGCAGATACCCCTGCTAAAACCATTTTAACTTTTTCAATGTTTCCCGCTGTAATGGCAAGCAATAGAGGATTCAACTCACAATTTCGATTATACAAGGTAAGGGAAAACTTAGCAGTCATAAAAGACGCCCGCTCCATTGGATCCATCGCCGCTTTTTCATCTTCGGCCCCTGTGCTTGAGCTATCCCCGGTTTCTTTTGCTTCCGCTTTTAATAAAATAGCGTTGGCCAGTTGAATATGCGTACCATTTTTATCTTCTGGATTAGAAACCGCAAGATGCAACGCATTTAAACCATTTTTATTTGGCTGTAAAATAAGATCTACCATCACTTCGTCTGTAAGAAATTCACCTAATATTATTATATGATCCCGATAACAATCAACATGATGAGACTGAGAAAACAGAAACGACACAGTATTGTTTCCATTACCATCCAGAAGAGACGCACCTACTTTTAAATCGAATGCCTCGCCCCTTAGTGCTATAAGTATTTGCTTTGCATTATCACTGTTGTGCCTAACCCAGATAATCCTAGCCAGCACTGTGAGTTTACCCACTCCTTGCATCGAAGAAAGTTCTCTGGCCCATGGCCTAAATAACCTAACTAATGGAACCAAAAAATCCTTGTTGTCTGCCACAAGATGCAAAATAGTATCGCCAGCATCATTGACTGCCAAAGCAAGCTTTTTAAGATGCGAAGCCATATCACCACTAGGTTGTGGGCGCGCTGCTACATTTCCTTTAACACCCTCTATAGTACTTACTAAAGTTTGAAAAATTTCCGCATCATCTAAAAGAACCAAGCGATGAAATAAAATTTTCGAGTGCGGATGTTGTTTACGGCCTTTTTCTGCTAACGCTTCAATTAAAATTTGGTTCGCTGGCTTAACATCATTTTTATTAGGAGGATCTTGCTTCTCCTCAGCCACAATACTTGGTTCCAAATATTGCGCGATAAGGAATTTAATTATTGATAACTGTAGATTTTTTCTATCTGCTGCAAATAATCTCTTATTTATTGCTATAATTTGCGGCTGAAGATGTGGGTCTTTATTGAGGCCCTCCAGTTTAATTGCTCGCTGATATTGAACGTCTACTGGAGCAGCGTCCTCCACATGCTGTAGCGGCACGTAAATTATACCCTCAGCGAATTCTCGTTCATGCCCTGCTAAAAAAGCATCTGAAGTTACAAAGTCTAATGCCTCCCATAAATCTTTTTTCTTTTTTTCATAGTCCAGCTTATTATCAGTAGCCGCTGCTTTTATTAATGATTCTAATTTTCGCTGGTCAAGCAAATAAAATGTTCGTTCATTTCCCTTTTTTGTATCTGCTACCCAACGGCACAAGATGGGATCATATGAATAAAAAGCAAACACTTGAGTAAATTTGCAATATTCTTCTAATTGTGTTAATAGCGACATACTATTCACCTGTAAGGTAAGAAAAGTCTATAGCCAATACTTTAACATATAAGCATTACATTAGGAATAAGCAACATAAGGTCAGGCCACCCATCTAAACCAAGTATCCACCCGATCAAACAACTCTTCCGCCAGTGGTTGTTTCTTTTTGGCAGCCTTTTTGCGGGCTAAATCAAAAAATCGCCGCCGTTCTTTGGTTTCAGCATTTAGCAGGTGGGCATAAGCGCGTTCTGTTGCCGGGTCATCTATAAACAAGCGCGGTCGTTTGGGCGGCAGCACTAATCGGGCATTAATTGGCTGCATAAGATTATTTTTGCCCGTCAGAGTGAATACGACATGGGTGACTTTCATGCCCTTTCTTGTAGTGTCATATTTTACCGCAAAGCTGGCATAAGAATTAATCTCATCGATAGCGGGCATTAAGGTAAAACGATCAAAATCACTAAAATTAGTTAATTTATCAGCAGCAATTTGCAAACGACCCCGCAGATCAGCTATTTCCAATGAATAATTTGTTTGTTGTGTATAAAAAGCTGCGGCTAAAATTTCATACAGTAAATTACTATATTTTAACGTAAAATGTGCTTGAATTAAGCAACGTTCTAAAGTAAACGCATCAGTAAATAATTGGCGGCAATTAAGCGGATAAGAATAATTTAATTGCGCTTTGGCTTCATCCAACTCTGCTTTGTCTAACAAACTGGTTACCACCCATTTTTTGTTGGGCAATTCAAATTCTATTAATGTTCTGATGAGACGTCGCAATGATTCTTTTAAGCGGTCGGCCGGTGGCGCGCCACTGCCATAAACCCCTGCTAATTCGGCTAATGGGATTACAAAGTCTAACCGTTTAGATAAGTGATCCAAGGCATTATGGAGCAAATAGTTATATAAACGCCGATCGGCCAAGGTCAATGGCACCGCGCTGGTTAGGAGGAGGTTTTTGAGGATTAAGTTGGGTTTTGCCATTGTAACAGCCTACTCTACGAGTCATTCACTGTCAATCCTCGTAGTCGCTAAGATTTTTATTGCGAGTCTGGCACGGTCACCTACGTATTAATGGGCATGCTTATTTAACTATAATGCTTATTGTTCAAATAACTCTTTTAGCGTTACGCATCCTGTTATTAGTTCTTCCGAGTACATAGTTGGTTTTAATCCATTTGCAGCCACCATGGCGATAAAAATCTGTTTATTAGTTTTTGTTTGCTTCCGATAAATATCTACCTTCTTTAGTAAGGTGGCAGCAACAGCTTTGTCTATCAAAAATGGAGATTCGCTATATTTAATTTCACAAATAGTAATGCACCCATCATCTCTATCAAACAATAAATCAATTTGTGCACCTGATTCATCACTCTGGATTTTCGAAACATGACGCCATGTTCCAATTTCGGCACCAGGACTAATGCGCAATACCTTTTGAATGCTATTAACGTGCTTGTAACAAACCGCTTCAAACGCATATCCTGCCCAGCTTTTCCAGGCTGCAGATTTACTTTTTTCATCCCAATACCCCGAAGCTTGTTCTTTGCGACGGATGCTATTAATTGCAGGTTCAATCCAATCCAGATAAAATAATGTATATTCATCAATAAGACGATAATAATTGCCACGTTTTTTGTGTTTATGTGGCATAAAACTTACAATAAATCCTGCTTCTTCTAGTTCATGGAGGCGTTTATTAAACCGGCCTCCCGAAGAACGTTTAGCTTGCTTCAGCAAAACTTTGCGATCTATTCCATAACGATATTTTGCAATGCGGCGTATGAGGTCGTGATATAATTCTGATTCATTAAATAAGGAAGAAAGTAGATGTGAAAATTCTGTAAATAAATGACCATTTTTAGTGAAACAAAGTTTGTCAATATTCTGTGCCGCCGAAAGCCCCTTTTCGATGTAAGTCCAATAATAAGGAATTCCACCCATTACCATGTACAACTTTAAAATTTGTTGTTCATTTAATTTAATATTATTGTAGTTTAGTAAGTCTCTCACCTCACCTAATGTGAATGGTTCCAAGCGAAGTTTGGCAGTGATTCGGTTGTGGAGGCCGCCTTTATTATTGAGGATATTTTCAATAATCCATGAAGCAGCTGACCCACATACAATAAGGATTATACGTGAATTATCCACCCAATGTGTGTTCCAATAGTAATCCAACGCCTGCATGAGTTTTGAACGTTTCGTGGCGAGCCAAGGAAGTTCATCAAAAAATAAGACTATTTTTTCCTTGCTTTTATGTTGTGCAATGGCTGTTGTTAGTATTTCAAATGCTTGCATCCACTTTGTTGGCTCTTTTAATATGGTACCTTTTGTATAGAAAGCACGTTCCACGGCACGTGTAAATTCATAAAGCTGATCTTTCATATTGCCATCTTTAAGCCCAGTAACCTGAAAATAGAGACAAGGCTTACCTTCAAAAATCCTCCTCACCAAGTAAGTTTTACCAACCCGACGCCTCCCGTAAATCGCAACGAACTCAGCACGTCTTGACTGCAGTAATTTTAGAAATAGTTTCTGCTCTTCCTGTCTACCTACAATTTTATCTTTCATTGCTCGAAACCCTGATTTGTATTATATGGCCACTTATAAAATAGCTATAAGCGGCCATATAATACATGAAAATTATTTATATGGCCACTTATAGAATACCTATAAGCGGCCATATAATCAAGGGGTAGGTCTAATCCACCCTACAATAAGCAAGATTTTATTACGAGTGTTGACATATTAAAACTCGTAATATATAATGACTTTACCTTAATCATTAACCCGGAGTAAGCTTATGAAAACCCTGATTATTAAAACCCACGCCAAAGACGCCGACTCTATAGCTTTTGAATGGGTAGAAAAATCAACACCCATGCTAACAGCAGATGAATGCCTAATTAAAATTGCCACTTCCGGCATTAACCCTTCGGATGCATTAGCAACGCTAGGTTATTTCAAAAATGCGGTAACCCCTCGTATTCCAGGGCGAGATTTCTCGGGTGAAGTAGTCAAGGGACCAACGCACATGATTGGAAAAAAAGTCTGGGGAACAGGCGGCGGCGCCGGTATTGAATTCGATGGCACTCAGGCTGAATATATTAAACTACCTGCTGCTGCACTGGCGGAAATTCCTTATAATATCGATTTATTAACAGCAGGCGGACAAACTTTACCTTACACCACGGCTTATTATAGTTTAGTCAAACGTGCGCAAATAAAACCTTACGAAACTGTTTTAGTCGTTGGTGCGTTAGGGCAAGTGGGTCGTGCTGCTATGTCAATTTGTCAATGGAAAAACAGCAATGCTATTGCCCTGGTACGCGGTAAAGAAGAATTGGCACAAGCTTTAAAATTAGGCTGGATCGCAATTAACTCAGAAGAAGCCAATCTTAAAGAAAAAATTCTTGCTGCCAATAATGACCTACCTGTTAATATTATTTTAAATAGTGTAGGCAATATCTACTGGCAAGCTTTTATAGAATCACTAGCTGAATTTGGCCGAATTGTAACCATCGGCGCACGGGAAAATGCACGTGAAGCAACGCTTAATTTATTCGAGTTGTATCGCTCCAATCAAGAAATCATTGGCATTAATACAATCGCCTTTGATTTTAACGCCAATGCTAAATTTTTAAATGAAATGAAATCCGGTTTTGAACAAAATAAATTAACCCCTTTAGCTGTTGAAAAATCCATGATTTATCCACCGGAACAAGCCGTTACCGCTTACCAAGAAGTGTTACAAGGCAAAAGTGGTAAACGTGTCGTCATTCAATTTAATTGAGGTACTCTTATGAACTCTACAAATATTACTGAAAAACTTACGGATAATGTATTAGCAGCTTATGGCAACATTGAGAACCCACGCACACAACAAATCATGAAAAGTTTAATTCAACATTTGCATGGTTTTATTAAAGATATTCAACTTAGTGAACCCGAATGGGAATATGCTTGGGATTTTTTAGCAAGAATGGCGCAATTTACCAGCAAAGATCGCAATGAATTTTTATTAATGGCGGATGTATTAGGCGCTAGTCAATTGATTGAAATAATGAATCATCAACGGCCAAGCAATTCGGTGGGTTATGCACTGGGCGGACCTTTTTATCGTGCTAATGCGCCATTACGCGCACGTGGCACTTGCACTGCCAGCGATGAAACAACAGGCAAACGTGTCATTATCACCGGCACCGTTATCAACCTCGCTGACGGCAAACCTATTTCTAACGCTACTTTAGACGTTTGGCAAGCCGCCACCAATGGCTTTTATGAAAACCAAGACCCAGCACAACCTAATATGAATCTTCGCGGAAAATTTAAAACTGATGACAAGGGTACTTATGAATTAATAGCATTATTACCTACACCCTACCCCGTGCCTACTGACGGCCCAGTAGGAGAATTATTGAGAACAGCAAAACGGCATCCGCTACGTCCAGCACATATTCATTTCGTTGTTTCCGCGCCAGAACATGAAACGCTGGTGACGCAAGTTTTTATGGCAGATGATGAAATAATTCATACCGATGCCGTATTTACCGCCAGCGATAACATGGTGGGTAATTTTATAAAAGACGGTGATCACTATCGATTAAATTATGATTTTCAATTGGCTGAAGGCGAGTCTATCTGCCCCAAAGCACCAATACCATAATGGAGAAAATAATGAATAGCATACAGCAAAAAATAATCGGTACTTGGAAATTAGTTTATTCAGTCGAAATAGATAACGCCGGCAATAAACATTATCCCTTCGGCACAGACGCTCTCGGGTATATAATGTATGATGCCAATGGCAAAATGGCAGTGCAGATTTTTCGTAAAGATCGCAAACCATTTATTTCGCAAAAATTTACCAGCTCCAGCAAAGATGAACTGGTAAATATCCCACAAGATTATTTAGCCTACTGCGGCAACTATGAAATTGATACCGAAAATGAATTAGTGAAACATCATATTGAAGGGCATCTTTTTCCCAATGAAATGAGTAAAACTGTAGCCCGCAAATACCATTTTTTTGACGATAAAATGTCATTAAAGCCGTGGGATGGAACTAATCGTGAAATCTTATGGAGTAAAATAGTTTAACTACTTAAATGGATTATCGTTTTAACAAAACATACACCGCCCCTGCTCCACCATCGCGCGCCTTGGCGGAGCAGAATGCTAAAATATTTTCGTGTTGACGTAACCAACTGTTGACTTGGTTTTTTAAAATAGGAGTTGCGGTTTGAAATTTGCCTTTACCATGAATGACAAGAACACAGCGCATTGCACGTTTTTTAGTTTGCAGCAAAAATTTTATTAATGCTTTGCGTGAGTTAACTACTGTCATGCCATGTAAATCAAGCACAGCTTGTGGCCTAATTTTACCCTGGCGTAAATCACGCATGGTCTGCGGTTGTAAACCGGGTTGAGAAAATGCTAAAGCTTCGCCGCCAGTTACCGTTACTCTGACGTGGTCGGAGAGTTTGTCTTCAATCAATTCGGATTCATGGAAAGAAATTCTTTTTTTGGGCCGCCTGCGTGGTTTAGGTGGAACTACTTTATCGTGGCTTAATGGCTTAATATCTTTAACAAAATCGCGAAACAGTGCAACATCTTCACGGGATTTTTTATCCATAATTTATCCTACTTTAATAATGGTTCTAATTTAACATATTGACAACTAGCTTTGTTAAATATTCTCATGTTTTTTGAGAAACCTCAAAAACTTCGCCTCTTAAGGTATCATTATCCTTGTATTAACGTTTAGGTTGTGATATTGTAAATTACTGCTTTTTACTATGTTGAAAAATATGCCAGATACAACCCTACACAAAGCAATAAATGAAAAAATGCCCTTGGATGAACTGAATCGGCTTTTTACGATAATAGAAAATACCATTAACATTGATACGCTAAATGATGGTAAGAAAACCGCCCTTACTCTCGCTGTCGAAACCCAACAATATGAGCAAGCGTGGCTTTTATATTGCAAAGGAGCATCGATTGCCAAAGCTTTTCCGGCTTGTGAATCTCGTGAGCAATTCATGCCTTGGATTAAGTGGATCACGAAGATGATTAAAAAGGCATCACCTGTTGAAAAATTTAACCTTAACCAAGAATTCTTCAAGTTATGTGATGCAATAAATTCACACTTTCTCAAACAAAATGCTAAAGAAGAATGCTTGTGTCTTTTTAGGTGTGCAATTATTGCAAGATACAATAAAGATATGGCACCTTCTTTTGATAAATTAAATGCAAAGCAACAATCTGCTTATTTAAAAAGTCAATGTGATTTACTAAAATCTGCTACTACTATTAACAAACAGCTTGATTTTTTTGATAGCGTTCATATGTGGCTTGATATTAATAATTCATTTTTTTTAGAAAACTTATTAAATCATAAACAACACGGTGAATGTTTTACCGTTGTCTTCGACTATTATGAATCTTGTATTATCAACCACAATTGGGATAAAGAAGCCAGAGAAGACGGGCAGCTTGTAGTAAGTAAAGAAAAAGCGTGGGGGCAAATAGTTATATTTTTTGAGTCACATCGTGCTGATCCCCATGAAATACAAGAAGAAAAACATACAGTTCCACAAGAAAAAATAAATCTTCGTTTGGCGCAAAGTTACATCGGCCGTGCAAGATGTTTTATGGAAGATATAAAAAATATGGAAGATTTAGAAAATGAGGAAGATTTAGAAAATGAGATTGTTGCTAATAAGGATACGCGCTTAAAAGATGCAAGTAAAGATTTAAAGAATGCCATCGGTATTTTAACAGCATTTCCTCAACATGACCCGCTATTATCTTTTCAAGCAAAAGAAGCACATAACACAGCAAAAGGTTTACAAAAAGACCTTTTTAAATTGCAAAAACACGAGGCGGCTGTTAAAAGGGATATGGAAGATATTATTCCTGCTTTTAAGTCACTTAGACAATCATGATAAATATACTATTTATATTTCTCTAATAACTTCAAAAATCCAAATTCATCTAAAATCTTCACACCTAACTTCTCGGCTTTGGCCAGTTTGGAACCCGCGTCTGCTCCTACAATTAAATAAGATGTCTTGGGGGAGACACTGCTGCTGACCTTGGCGCCTAAGCTTTGCAAATGTTGCGCGGCTTCATCGCGTGACATAGCGTCTAATGTACCAGTAATTACAAACGTTTGACCGGCTAATGGTTTCGCAGCACCGGTACTGACGATATCCGGCCAATGTACGCCGGCTTTTTTTAATTTTTGTATCACTTCCCGATTATGTTCTTGATGAAAAAATGCCACCAATTGCGCCGCAACCACTGGACCAATATCTTGCACTGCTTGCAGCTCTTCTTCACCAGCCTGCATGATTTTTTCTAAATTAGTAAAATGCTGCGCCAATGCCAACGCTGTCGCTTCCCCTACTTCACGAATGCCGAGCGCATATAAAAAACGTGGCAAGGTAGTCGCTTTGCTTTTTGCAATCGCAGCCACTAAGTTTTCGGCAGATTTTTCACCCATTCTTTCCATATCCGCCAACTGCGGTACGGTTAAATGATACAAATCTGCGGCCGATTTTATAAAATCGCAATCCACTAATTGCTCGACGATTTTATCGCCTAAGCCGGTAATATCTAGTGCTTTGCGTGATGCAAAATGCTTGATGGCTTCTTTACGTTGCGCTGCGCAAAACAAACCGCCGCTGCAACGCGCTGCCGCTTCGCCTTCCACCCGCACCACATCAGAATGGCACACGGGGCAATGGGTAGGTAACTTAATGGCTTTGGTCTGTGCTGGGCGTTTTTCTAATATCACTGCGAATACTTCTGGAATAACATCACCGGCACGCCGCACGATGACCGTATCACCTACGCGTACATCTTTACGCGCAATTTCATCCATATTGTGCAAAGTGGCATTACTCACCGTTACACCACCGACAAATACCGGTTTTAAACGCGCTACGGGTGTTAATGTTCCCGTGCGCCCTACTTGAAATTCCACGCTTTCGATTTGTGTAGTTTCTTCTTGCGCCGGGAACTTATGTGCAATCGCCCAACGTGGTGCACGCGCGACAAAACCCAATTGTTGTTGCAATTCTAAACTATCAACTTTATAAACCACACCATCAATTTCATAGGGTAAATGCTCGCGTTTTTCCGCCATTTTATTATAAAACTTTAAACATCCTGCTGCACCTTGCACTACTTTTGATTCAGGATTAGTACGAACACCCCACTCATGCATTTGTTGCAAAATAGTGCTTTGTTTATCGGGCAATTGTTGGCCTTCGACAACACCTACCCCATAACAAAAAAATTGTAACGGCCGCTGCGCCGTAATTGCAGAATCTAATTGCCGCAAGCTACCCGCAGCCGCATTACGCGGATTAACAAATATTTTTTCACCGCGCTCACGCGCACGATCATTCATTGCCGTAAAACCGGCTTTAGACATATACACTTCACCACGTACTTCTAATGTTTTAGGATGTTTTTTCCCATGCAAATTCCATAAAATAGAGCGGATAGTACGAACATTCAGCGTAATATCTTCGCCGGTATAACCATCCCCACGCGTGGCAGCACGAACTAATGCACCATTTTCATAAATAATGCTTACAGCTACTCCGTCCATTTTAGGTTCGCAAGCAAATTCAATGGGTGAATCATTTTTTAAACGATCTTTAATGCGCTTTTCAAAGGCCAAAACTTCTTCATCACTGAACGCATTGTCTAATGACAACATTGGAATTTCATGTTTGACTTCTTTAAAAACATAGACCGGTTTCATTCCTACACGCTGTGTCGGTGAATCAGAAGTAATCAATTCAGGGTATTGCTTTTCTAAATCTTGCAATTGACGAAATAAACGATCGAACTCGGCGTCGGAGATAGTAGGCGTATCGAGGATGTGATAATTATAGTTATGCTCGCCGATCTCAGTACGGAGCTTCTCGATTTTATGAATGATTTCTTTTGGTAATGGCATAACTAAGATTCCGTAATACTAATCATTTTCTCCAATGCCCGGCGTGCGTTAGCAATGATCCACTGCTGCCCTTTATCATCTAAACGCTGTCTAGCACCGGTAAACTCATTCACTACATCGCCCGCACGCACCAGATTATATTCTGGTACTTTACCTAATCTTAATAAATCTAGCACCGCTACTAAATGCGGTGGATCATTACGCGACATCGTCGCACATCCACAACCGGCGCTTTTAATACCTTTTTGTGGCCAATCACCAATATTAACTACATTAATATTTTTTTTATGACAAAATTCGCGTAAATTTTTGATCATATGGTTTTCGGTACCAATGGCATATTTTTGTGTACCTGCTTTATCATTAGCAACTTGATCCCAAATAAATGCTGTTGATCCGCAACTATCTGCTGCACTCACCACTTCTTTACGGCACTCGGGATGAACTACTACATGGTAGCCTTGTGCTTGCCAATAACTCACCATTTCTGGCTGATAATAACTATGCACCCCGCAATGGCTAGCAAACAAAATCAATTGTGCTGCATCAAAACGATTAACGTTTTCATTTGTCAAAGAAAAATTGACCGCCTCTTGCCCCGCTGGCCAATACGCAATTTTTTCGGGTGGTATGCCCAGCCAACCTGCAACATTTTCACCCATGTGCTGATCAGGAATAAATAATATTTTTTTATTTTGCTTTAATGCCCATTGAAAAATCTTTTTCACATTTGAGCTGGTACACACAGCGCCGCCCTGTGCACCTGCCATGGCCTTAATGCGCCCCGATGAATTCATATAGCAGACTGGCAAAATATTATTTTCACCATAACGTTGGTTCAAAGCGTTTAATGCCGGTTGTACCATAAAATCTTTGGCTAACATTTCCATGGTGCAACCCGACTTTGGATTAGTAATATAAACTTGCTGATCGGTGTTGGCTAAAATGCTAATCGATTCCGCCATAAAATGCACCGCAGATTCAACGATTACCTTTTTTTCAGGATGCTCGACAGCCATTAATGCCAGTTGATAGGAATCACCGACAATACCATTGAACTGTTGAATGATTTTTACAATTTCACCACCCATATAATAATGTGCTAACAACAATAATGAATCGCCAAAATGTTTAATGGCTTTGTCCATATACGGCTGCATCCAACTGATAATGGTGATCAAATCACGATCAGGCAATGCTTGGTATTGTTCAGCATAGGGGAGAAATTCTTGTTGATACCAATCGAGCGGGTAATCGCTCTGACAAATTTGCATGTCGGGTTTTTGCAAATTTGAGGTTGCTGTTGGTGTGAATTGTGATGTGGTGAATGATGTAGTCATAATTGTTATTTAAAAATATATAATAAAGATAAAAATCTTGTAGGTCGGTTCAAGCGAAGCGGAACCGACAGCGATAATTGCCAAGCATTGCATGTCGGATCCGTCGCTTACGCTCCTTGATCCGACCTACATTTTCCTCTAATGCTCCTCGCAATGACACAAAAACTTAAAATTCGTTAATCTTCAAAATCGATTCTAATGGATCTGCCAATTTATCGGGGAAATCCTCGCGATAATGGCCGCCGCGGCTTTCACAGCGATTAAGCGCTGATCGCACGATCAGTTCCGCAATTAATACGATGTTCCTTAATTCAATTAAATCACGCGTAATCGAATATTGCCAATAATATTCCTCTATCATATCACGCCGCGCTAACACTAATTTAAGTTGATCACGTAAACCTGCTTCGGTGCGCACAATGCCCGCATAGGAGCTCATTTCACCACGCAAACCACGCCAATGTACGTTAATCTGGCTGGCACGTCGTAAATCGATAACGCTGGCTGAATCCCAATCGCTCACGGGATGGCGCAAAACAACCGGTGCATCTAAATAAGCACAACTGGTTCTAGCCGCATTTCTCCCCATCACCACACCTTCTAACAACGAATTGCTGGCTAAACGGTTCGCACCGTGCAAACCGGTAAATGCCACTTCACCAATGGCTAATAATCTTGTTAAATCGGTATTGCCGTGCACATCACTGAGTATTCCACCGCACATATAGTGCGCCGCCGGTACCACAGGAATTAAATCTTGTGATAAATCCAAACCCAAACCCGCTAAGGTTTGAAATATTTTAGGAAAACGTGTTTGCAAAAATTGTTTGTCTTTATGACGAATATCTAAATGAATATAATCCAAGCCACCTTTTTCAATTTCCGTAAAAATAGCACGCGCTACTACATCGCGCGTGGCCAGCTCCATTACTTTAGGTGCGTAACGTTGCATAAATCGTTCACCACTGCCTGGTAAACGTAAATAAGCGCCTTCACCACGCAATGCTTCGGAAATTAAAAAATTATTTAATTTAGGGTGATATAATAACGTCGGATGAAATTGATAAAATTCCATACCGCCTACACGCGCGCCAGCGCGATATGCCATCGCTACACCATCACCGGTTGCCACTTCAGGGTTCGAGGTATAACGATATACTTTACCTGCACCACCACTTGCTAATACAACCGCATTGGCAATAAACGTATGTATAAGCGTGGTTTTTTCATCTAATACATACACACCGACTATTTCGGCAATGCTAGCTGGTTTATGGGTTTCGATTTGCGTAATTAAATTAATAGCGATGTGATATTCAAACATCGTAACATTAGGATGAGCGCTAATTTTTTTTATCAGTGCTTGCGTGATTGCTGCACCGGTTTGATCACCACAATGAAAAATCCGTCGCTGCGTGTGGCCTGCTTCTTTGCCGCAAGCGAGTTGATCATCATTATCGCGATCAAAAGCAACACCCTGCTCTATCAAATATTCAATACTGTTCGGCCCTTGTTGCAATATAGCATCCACCGCATTTTGTTCACACAGCTCATCGCCTGCTAGCAAAGTATCTGTCACATGTTGGTTAATGCTATCGACGGGAACATTAGCTGCAGCAATGCCGCCTTGCGCATAGGAAGAATTCGATTCAGCTAAGTCTTTTTTCGTTATTAAGGCGATTTTAGTTTGTGGGCGCTGTTGGAGTAATTCTAAAATATAACTTAAGCCAGCAACGCCGCCGCCGATGACGACTACATCAAATTGCTGGCGCGGGCCTTGTTGTGAAACTGTGTTATTTTGCATGTTTAATATCACATTTCATCGATAAATCTACGCTATTTGCTGAGTGTGTCAGTTTGCCGACCGAAGCAAAATCAACCCCACTTTTGGCCACATCAACAATCGTCGTTAAATCGATATTGCCCGAAGCTTCGGTAGGGAAAATACCACGACACAACGTCACACATTCTGCCATTAGTTGTGGTGTCATATTATCTAACAACACGCGATTTATTTTTTCGCGGCCTTGTGCTAGTACAATTTTTAATTCATCCAGCGTACGAATTTCGATGATCACGGGCACGGAGAATTTAGCGGTTAATTTATTTAAAGTCGCTGCAACACCGCCGAGCAAATCGATATGCGTATCTTTGATCAATAAAGCATCATACAAGCCGATGCGATGATTAACGCCGCCACCGCATAAAACTGCATATTTTTCAAGATGCCGGAAACCCGGCATTGTTTTACGGGTGTCTAAAATCTTGAGCTGCGTGCCATTGACTGCGGCTACAAATTTTGCGGTGAGCGTTGCGACCGCACACAAGCGTTGTAAAAAATTGAGTATAGTGCGCTCGGCCATTAACAACACATTGGCATTTGCAGTTAAGGTTACTAAGGTGTCACCAGGCGACAAGGTTTGCCCATCTTGATAATTGGTTTGAATTGAATATTCTTGCGTTAGCTTTTCTAAAATAATTTTAATTAAGGGCAAACCCGCAATAATAATCGGTTCGGGATGTTTAGAAATAATTTTGGCTTGCGAGGAATTTTTTACATCAGAAAATAATGTGGCCGTAGTAATATCTTGATACGGTTGACCCAGATCTTCGGTTAATGCTAAGTCGATCAGGGTTTGATCGGTGGTATTAAATTGCCAGGATTCAGTGTGAACTAACATATATTTATCTCATGTAACTGACCATCATGTAGGTCGGCTCAAGGAGCTCAGCGACGGAGCCGACATGCAATGCTTGAATCATTACCGCTGTCGGTTCCGCTTCGCTTGAACCGACCTACATATAATTTCTTAAATCTATTAGTTTACAAAACTGTTGCGATAAGTAGCGATGGTTTCTTTGGTTAATAATTCACGTTCTTCATCGTGCAGTTGGCCACCTAAATCATCGGCGATTTGTCGAGCTGTTTCTAACATTAAATCAAAATTGGCTTGCGATTTTTGGGTGAGTTTTGGTGACATAAAAAAGCTTAAGCCTGGGCACGAAAATCCACCTATATTAGCCAAATCAAAAATACCGGGTTCCACCGCAGAAGCTAAACTAAATAAGATTTCATCCGATTCATCCCCTGGCGCGTGATAATGAAAAATATTCATATCACCAAAACGCAAACCCGCAGATAATAACGTTTGGAATAATTCATAGCCGACAAATGGGCGATCATTAGGTGCTAATAAATAGATGACGACAAAATTCTTTACGAAAACTTTCATCGGTTTTTGTTCAACTTTGGGTGGTTCTTGATCATCTAACACATCTAACGCACTAAAACCCAGTGAAGTTAAAGCAGGGTCAGCGGGGGGATTATTAGCAATAATAGGTTCAATGCGCGGGCGCGCTGCAGCAGGTTCATTATTTTCTTGTACGGTTACGGTTGGCTCAATATTTTTTTTAAAAGAGCCTTTATGATGCCAAAAGATCAGCCCTAGGCCGCAAACACCCAGAGCAGCAATAATAATTAAAACCAATGATAAAAAATCAACGCCCATTTTTCACCTTTAAGCAGTTGCCAATGCTATCGCCTCTTCCATATCCACTGCCACTAGCCGCGAAACACCCGCCTCTTGCATGGTAACACCCGCTAAATGCTGCCCCATTTCAATCGCCAATTTATTATGGCTAATAAAAATAAACTGCACTTTCTCAGACATTTCTCTAACCAAATTACAGAAACGCACCACGTTCGCATCATCTAACGGTGCATCAACCTCATCGAGTATGCAAAACGGCGCAGGGTTCAATTGGAACAAGGAAAACACCAGCGCAATTGCTGTTAAGGCTTTTTCACCACCCGATAATAGATGAATGGTTGAATTACGCTTGCCCGGCGGCTGCGCCATCACCGTTACATCTGCTAACAATAAATCATCATCGCCGCCCATTTCTAGCGAGGCACGGCCACCACCAAATAAACGCGGGAATAAGGTTTGGAAATTATTATTGACTAAATCAAAGGTATCTTTAAAACGCGTGCGGGTTTCTTTATCCATTTTGCTAATGGCGTCTTCTAAGGTAGCCAGCGCTTCGGTTAAATCGGTGTATTGTGTGTCTAAATATGTTTTACGTTCTTGCAAGGTAGTGAACTCATCGATAGCCGCCAAGTTAATGGGGCCTAAACGATCAATTTTACGAGTGATGGAATTCAATTGATCTTCCGATATATTATCATGCGCATCGGCTGGCAGTTCATTCAATATCGTTTCTAACTCTGCGCCACTTTCTTGCACTTGTTCTTGCAACGCTGTACTGCGCACTTCTAACGCTTGGCCTGCGAGTTTAGCTTGTTCTAAATTATTACGTTCTGCCACAACGTGTTGATCAATTTCATGGCGTTGTTTTTCTAGCTGACGTAAGGTTTGTTCTAACGCTTCTACTTGTTGTTGAATGTTTTTCAATTGTTCATCAGCCACGGCGCGCTGCTCGATTAACGTTTCTACTTGCTCTCTTAATTGCGCTAATGGAGCATCGCTCTCAGCTATCGTTTGCTGTAAAAATTCTTGCCGTTCATTAATTTGCTGTAGTTGTTGTTGCAAGCGCGCACGATTTTGTACACCGGTTTCAAGTTGCAACTTCGCTGCTTGCAAACGCAATGCTAATTGGTGTGCCGCTTCTTTATCGGCATTGGCTTGTTGTCGTGCGGCATCTTGTTCGCTTTGATATTGCGTTTTCACTTGCACTAACTCTTCACGTTTTGTGCTTTGCGCGGCTAAATCTTGTTGCGCTTGCTCTAACGATTCGCGTGCTAATAATAAGGCTTTTTGATCGGCGGCGAGTTGCTCGGCACAATCTTCTAACTCTACATTGATTTGGCGCACACGTTCGCCCGCTTGTTCGTAACGCGCTTTCAACACTTGTTGTTGCGCACGTAAATCAGCGTGTTGGGCAATTAATTCAGCCGCTTCTTGTTGCTTAACTTCGCGTTGACGCTCTAATTCACGCACACGCTCTTCGCCCGCTGCTAGCGCAGCTTGACGTTGTTGAATTTGTTCGGCCATCGTCGCCAAAGCATTAGTTAATTCATGCCGTTCGCGTTCGCGCTTGAGTACACCGGTTTTCTCATCCGCTTTGTGTGCAACCAATAACCAATTTTTTCCGAGCCAAACGCCATCACGTGTAATAATCGATTCATGCGCTGATAAGCGTGTTGATAACGACAATGCTTCGGCCAAGGTTTCTGTTACATAAATTCCAGCCAATAACGGCGCTAATGACCATGCAGCTTGCACTTTGCTGAGCAGTGAAGTGTATTCGGGTTTATCGAGCGAAGCTGATGCTTGCTCGGTGACTTTAGCAACAAAGGTTAAATTGCCTTGTGGCAATTGCGCTAAACCCTGTTCTAATTCGGTTAAATCTTCTACGCAAACTGCTTGCAGATAGCGTTCCAATACTGTTTCAATCGCTTGTTCCCAACCGGTTTCTACTTGCAGCGTTTGTGCTAAGCGTTGTTTGTCGGCCAACCGTTGTTGTTGTAACCAATCGACCACTAATTCTTCGTTTTGCCCCAACGCGGCTTGTTGCAATGCTTCGAGCGATGCCAATTGCCCGTGTAACGTTTGTGATTGATTTTTGGCATTATCCAATTCCGCCAATAAACGTTGATTATTTTCGCGCTGACTAGCAATTTCATGAGTAATCTTTTGCAAGCTTTGTTCGCATTCGGTGCGCGCAATTTGCAGGGTCTGTGATTGTCGTTCTAAATCGCTTTCCGGTTCAACATTTAGCAATTGGCTTTGTTGTTGATGTTCTTGTTGCAAACGTGCGATACGTTGTTCAACAATCTGTAAATGTTGCGTGAGATGTTGAATACGAGTTTGTTCTACATGCACGCGTTGTTCTGTCTCAGCAGATTCGTGATTGAATTTTTCCCAATCCATTTGCCAAGTATGTAACGCTTGCTCTGCTTGCAATAAAGCAGTTTGTGATTCAGCAGATTTTTGTTGCGCCGCGATAACTTCTGGATCAATAGTAGCGACTTCTGACGATAATTGTATTTGTGCTTGTTCGATATCATCCAGTTGCTGTTGTAACAACGAGGTATTGCGCACTAATTCTTGTTGCTCATTGCGCCACTGTGCACAGCGTTCGGTTTGATGTTGAATGGTTTGCTCAAGCTGCGTAACTTCGTTGCTGATGCGATAATATTGCGCTTGGCTTTCGCTGCTTTGTGCATTGGTAACATTTTGCAATTCGCGTTGTTGCTCTAACTGACTTTCAAGTTCTTGTTGTTGCGCTAATTTTTCTGCTAACTGTTGTTGGTATTTTTCAATGTCTGCAGCTTGTTGTTGAAACTGTTGTTGCAACGCACGATAACGCAACGCCAAAATTTGCGCTTTTAATACGCGCTCTTCTTGCTTCAGCACTTTATAGCGTTCGGCAGCATTTGCTTGTCGTTGCAAGTGATCGAGTTGTTTTTCTAACTCTTCGCGCACATCATTCAAACGTGCCAAGTTTTCTTGCGTGTGTTTGATGCGTAATTCAGTTTCGTGTTTGCGTTCTTTATATTTAGAAATTCCCGCTGCTTCTTCTAAATATGATCGTAATTCTTCTGGCTTCGCTTCAATCAAGCGTGAGATCATGCCCTGTTCGATAATGGCGTAACTGCGTGGCCCTAGGCCGGTCCCTAAGAAAATATCGATAATATCGCGCCGACGGCAGCGGGTGGAATTGAGGAAATAGGTCGATTGCCCGTCGCGGGTAATTTCACGGCGGATGGAGATTTCCGTGTAACTGGCATATTGGCCCGTCAGCGTGCCGTCGGAATTGTCGAAATTCAGCTCAATGGCGGCCTGGCCGACCGGCTTACGGGCGACGGAACCGTTGAAAATGACGTCGTCGAGCGACTCGCCGCGTAGCTGCTTGGCAGAGCTCTCGCCCATGACCCAGCGTACCGCGTCAATAATATTGGATTTACCACAGCCATTGGGGCCCACGACCGCCGACAAATTGGCAGGAAAGTGAACAGTGGTGGGGTCTACGAAGGATTTGAAACCGGCTAGTTTTATACTGTGTAGGCGCATGTTTTAGTCGTCAAATGAGGTTATTGGGTAAAGAAGATGCATTTTACACTAATTGTAAGGATTTATGAATCGGCTGCGGAGGGAAATTTGTGCAAATTTATTGAGCTAGAATTTGCCCGAAGAAAGGTAATAATTGGACATAGGACAGGGCGACTTAGAAACAAAAGCAGCACAATGCCATTGTAGTATTATGTAATACCAATTATTCATTAAGGAAAATATATGCAACCAGACGTAAGAAAATTTTTAGGAAAATTACCTAATGGATCAGTATCTAGTGTATATATCCCACAACAAAAACCTGCTACAAATGCGCCCCTCGCAGATCAACAAGCGTACGTGGCACAAATAACAGAAAAAATGGGTGATGGCTTTACTCAATTGCATATAGCTGCAGGATTAGGCTATTTAGATGTGTTAAATAGTTTAATCAAACCCAATACAAAACTTAATACACCCAATAACATGGGTGATACTGCTGTTCATGCTGCGGCTGAAAATTATCAACTTGCCGCGTTAGAACGTCTTATTGAAGCCAGAGCGGACATAACGGCACAAAATATTAAAGGAGAAACACCGCTAAATGCTGCCACACAAACATTTTCCACGTCTGTTTTATCTACCCCTGATAAGATTAAGGTACTAAAGTTATTAATTAGCTGTGGTAATAAAATTACCGCGCCAGATAGATTTGGCAAAACTCCAGCCGATTACTTAAATGAGAATGGTTTAGGGGCAGTTGAAGAATTTGTACGAAGTACTGCTTATGCGGAATGAGAAGCAGAACAGAAGAACATTAAAGAAAAAAAACGCAACAATGATTTAAAAAAACAACCTGCACCTCCGGGTGGTGCAAGCGCTGCTGGTATAACAGCACTTGTTGCACAAAGCTCCCCTTCACATTCAGCCAAAAAAAAGAAAAAGAAAAACACGGTAAAACCGCAAGATAAACTGTTGACTCCCAGCCAAATGGCAAGCATGGCTGTTGATAACAGTACCCCAAAGAAAAGTAATGACGTTAAAGCAATTGTATTATTCAAATTACTCGCTTCTTTAAATTATCATACTCAAAACGTGATAACAAATGCAGCCGAAGCTGGGGATTCACTGGCAGCTACTAAGTATTTTATAATTCGCAATACTATTAAATACTCATTTATAGAGATACAACAAT
>Ga0206983_102_pt1 | contig 45829 bp, 38 predicted proteins | sample Alteio_BWMinCont_15_FD_153306 | JGI IMG/M metagenome (GOLD analysis project Ga0206983, IMG submission 153306) | Enriched cells from forest soil in Barre Woods Harvard Forest LTER site, Petersham, Massachusetts, United States -... | ecosystem: Environmental > Terrestrial > Soil > Temperate forest >... | reverse complement strand
ACAAATAAAGCAGTATCTGAAATTTTTAGGTGTGAACCTGCACCAGCAGGAACGATTTTAATGAGCTTCAAATTAACTCTGGGAAAAATTTCAATACTTGATAAACCTGCCTTCCATAATGAAGCAATTATCTCAATTTATCCCAATCAAAGTATTTTTAAGGATTTTTTATTTAAGGTTTTACCTGCTCGTACAATGGCCGGGAACTCCAAAAGCGCAATTAAAGGAAACACTCTTAATTCGGAATCAATTGCAGCTTTGTTAATTCCACTACCACCTCTTGCTGAACAACACCGCATCATCGCCAAAATCAATGAACTAATGACAATCTGCCATCAACTAAAATCTCGCATCACGGAGGCAAATCAGCTGCAGCAAAAGCTAGCAAATGTGATGGTCGAGCAAGCCGTGGCGTAATAAATATATAAAAAAGTTTATTAATGGGCATGATAATTGTTTACAAGAGTTAATGAAGAAACTAAAAAATACGCCGCTTTTTTGTGATACAAAATAAGAAATGATCCCCATATACCCGCGGGCACGTATTTTATAGGTATCCAAGTGCAGCAGAATCTATTGCAAAATAATACTTACTTATTTTTTAGAATGAGGATAAATAAACCAATTTTATTACCATGCTTGTTTATATAGACCACTATCGATTATTTCACAACCAATCTTCTTGTTTTCAATTTCAGCTTGAATGGCCTTATAAACATCATGACCTTTATTTAACCGTGGATGGATAATGATTTTTTGAATATAATTATAATCAAAAGGGACGTTGACCCCAGTGGAAACACTGTTGTTATAATAATTTTCTATAAAATTTATAAAACCTTCACCTTGCTCTTTATTTAAAAATACAACTCTGTCATTCGGGCAGCGAATGACCATACTACGCATCATTTTAATACCAATACAATCTTTTGGTTGTGGAGTATCAATAGGATAATAAGGAATTTTATTTATCTTTAAATATTGGTGTAGTAAGATTGACCATTTACTTTCTTCTGAAGACAATACTGCCCTCACTTCCTTTTCATTAGAATAAGAAATTCGTTTTAAAAAATGGCTTTCCTCATATTGAAACGTTTCTTTATTTGAATGTGTACAATCTCTAGGTTGCATCGATTTTGCTTTTGCGTCATTAATATATTTAACCTTTGAAAAATATTGACATGGGTAAAGATATTTTAAATTCAAAAGAGAATTATATAAATCAATAGCTTTTATAATTATTAAAACTCCAAAATCTGTTACTTCTGGAGTAAACACCTGCCACATATGATCATTTTCATAATTTTCATACAATGTAAAGCAACAACCAAAACTGGACTTTAAGCTTAAATCCACCAAAGATTTATGAAAATTATATTCATATTCACTTGATCTATGTGACGCCCTTAAATGTTTTTTAAAAACTGGCAGCAATTCAGCCTCACATGGATCAATCAATTGCCAATTATTAATTCTCGTAAACCACAATGATTTACTATTAAGTAAATCAATAAAATATTTTGTTTTAATATATCTCCCCATTAATTGATTTGCCCTAAGGCTGCCAACTAATGGATTCACACTAAAACCCGTAGTAATTTTTTCCATTTCTCTAGCTCTACCTATTTATCTATTATCAATACATATGGCCATAAAAATTTTGGCGGATTTCGTATCCTAAACTACTATAATATATGCTTACCGAATCGTAGCAAATTATAACCATATTTGGATTAGCATTGCACCGCTACTATGCAGTTTAATCAGATATAGAGACATTAAAATACCGAACTACCTCGATAACAAAATAGTGCGTCCCATAAAAACACAGGTGCTTATTTTTTGGCCTACATAACCACTTGAACAACTCATAAGTTACATCCCAAAAACCATTCAAACCACTAGACTAATATTTTAAAGTAACTTATAATTTAGTCTGTTATATATAAAATAACTTAAATATAAGTATATTACTATAGGCTAATATGAGCGACATTGAAAAAGATATAGTCCATATTGCTAGATTGGCATTAAATGGAAAAGAAGAAGACCTTAAGGCTTATGTAAGTCGAACAATAACGCCCATACTGAAGCGCAGACCCGATTTAGCCAGCTATGGCAAAGAAATAGTTTTTCATTTAGCCAAAGAAAGTAATGGAATTCGTCATGCAGTGGCTGCTGAAATTCTCCCCGTCGATATAGATTCTCGGCAGGAGTTACTTCGGAGAGAGCTTTTTCCTGAAGTGCCTTCCTCAGTTAGCTGGCCTGAGTCTGTTGAACAATCCCTCATTGAAACAGTTAAAGAACGCGAGCGCTTTGATGAACTTAGAGAAGCCGGTCTTACGCCATCTAGAAGCCTTCTTTTTGTCGGTCCACCTGGAGTGGGTAAAACACTGGCAGCACGATGGTTGGCTCGTGAAACATCTCGACCACTTCTCACATTAGATCTGGCCGCAGTAATGAGCAGTTATCTTGGTAAAACAGGTAACAATATTCGGGCGGTTCTTGAGTTTGCAAAACGAAGCCCATCGATTCTTTTGTTAGATGAATTCGATGCTATCGCCAAAAAAAGAGATGACAATAGTGAAGTGGGCGAGCTGAAGCGCTTAGTCACTGTACTCCTTCAAGCGATCGATGATTGGCCTGACACAGGAATATTAATTGCCGCGACCAATCATCCAGAACTTTTAGACCCCGCAGTATGGAGAAGATTTGATAGAATTATTGAGTTTCCAAAACCAGAAGAAAGCCTTCGCCTGCGTTATATCGAAAAAGTTTTAGGGTTAGACGAATTCCCTCAAGAGTTAGGAAATAATGCAATTCCTTTTTTATCTACTTTATTTGCGGATAAAAGCTTTGCAGAAATTAAACGTGAATTAGATCGTTTGCGTAGACAAACACTTGTTCTTGGTTTGTCTCTACAGGATGTTATCATACAATTTATACATGATCAGAGCAAAGGCGCATCTTTAAATGCAAAACGAGCTTGGGCAAAAGTTTTAACATCTATCGGGTTATCGCAATATCAAATACATGATCTTACCGGGTTATCGAGAGATACCATCCGTAAACATTGCGGATCACAATCGAGCGAAAAGAAATATCATAAAAAAACGAAGAGGATAAAATAATATGGCACGTGAACAAAATTTTTTGCTCGGGAAAGGTGAACTATTAACGAAAACAGTTGTTGTACCAACGGGAGGTGGTTTAAAAAACCCACCTTACGACTTCCTTTCTGCCAAAAAAAGAATCAGCGAAAGACTTGAAAAAACCACAAACATTCTGAGTAAAATTCCCGCTCCCGCATGTCCTGATGGAGAGGTAGTTGCCGTACTCACTCTTCATCCGAGGTATGTTTCAAAATCTGATTTTCCCCGAGATCTACTGAGATCCACGGGACTTCGCGCTATCGGAACAAGGCCTAAGAAAATAAAACCAGAATCTTGGGGAATTAAAAAACATCCCATAGAAGCTGTCGCCGAACAAGTTTTTATTGCTGGCAAGAAAATCAACTTTGAAAACTGGTTAAATGAAATTACTGTTTGGGACAAAACGACCTTCGCCGCATCCACTATCACACAAATTGAAGATCTTAAACCTTTTATTTTTCAAGAAAAATTGCGCGGTATTCCTGAAGAGAAGGAAGAGGCCGTGTTTGAAGTGGTACTTCACAATTCAGGGCACAAACAAATTGTTCAGGAATTCATGGATTACTGTAAAATGATTGGCGCAGTTCCCATCTCAGATCGTGCAAGAACAATAAACGGTCTGACATTTGTTCCCATCAGATGCAAAGTGGTCAAAATCAAAGACATAGCTGTCTTTACTTTTGTTCGAGTAATTCGCGGCATGCCATTAATTCGCCCTCTTCCATCTGGTATTACTCGCAGCATCGAAAATTTCGATGTCGAACTGCCAGCAGAAAGCCCGCTTTCGAACGATGTTCGTGCAGTTATTTTTGATGGTGGATTGCCACTAAGTTTAAACTTGAACAAATGGGTGAACTATATTGAACCACAGGGTATCGGCATCCCCAATCCTTCGCTCGTGCAGCATGGGTTAGGCGTAACGTCGGCATTTTTGTTTGGCCAATTGATCAAAGGACAACCTCTTAGAAGACCATTCTGCCCTGTTGATCACGTCCGTGTTCTTGATGCAAAAAAAAGTAACGATATGGAATATTTAGATGTTCTCGATCGAATTCTCGCACATCTTGATGCAAACAAAGGAAAGTACAACTTTATAAATATAAGCTTAGGTCCAAATTTTTCAATAGAAGACGATGATGTTAATCAGTGGACTTCTTCATTAGACACACGATTTTCCTCTGACCAAATATTAGCAACAATTGCAGCAGGGAACAGTGGCGAACGAGATGAAGATCTTCGGTTAAATAGAATTCAACCACCTGCTGATGGAGTCAATATTTTAGCTGTTGGCGCTACCGACAGCTTTTCACCGACATGGAAACGAGCTACTTATAGTTCTGTAGGGCCTGGCAGGAGTCCGGGATATGTCAAACCCGATGGTGTAGCATTCGGTGGATCGAGCGAAGAACCTTTTATGGTATTAGCAGCCTCACAAAAACCGCTCGCTGTTCCAACTGCAGGAACTAGCTTCGCATCTCCTCTTGTTTTGAGTTGTGCTGCAGCTACGAGGATTTTGGCAGGCGCAGATGTTCCACCTCTTGCTGTTCGCGCTCTTCTTATTCATCGCGCCAATGCTGAAAACCACGGGCGGACTGAGGTCGGTTGGGGACGTCTGGAAACAGACCCTCAAATTTTGATGACCTGCGAAGATCATGAAGCTCTAGTCATTTATAGAGGTATGCTTCCACTAGGGCAACACTTGAGAGCAGCCATTCCTCTACCTGATGGAAACATCAATGGTAAAGTATTATTAAGAGCTACTCTTGCCATTGCGCCAGAGGTAGATCCAGAAAACCCAGGAACATATACTAAAGGTGGGCTAGAAGTAGCATTTCGTCCCCATTCAATGAAATTTAGCAAAGAAAAAAATGGTAAAGTTCCTATGCATGCAAAAACAGTTCCCTTCTTTTCAGGATCACAACTTTTCGGTGTTGCAGAATTTCGCCTCAGAGAAGAGGGCTTCAAATGGGAACCTTGTATCAGACAGCAAAAATCTCTGTTAGGTACATCTCTTCATAATCCATGCTTTGACATTTGGTTTCACCATCGAGAAGGAGGGAACGTAGCAAAAAATCCTCAACAACTTCCCTATGCCCTAGTAATAAGCGTTATTGCGCCAAAAGAAAAAGATTTTTATAATCGAGTAGTGCGAACTTACAGTCAGATATTAGTTCCATTAAAACCTAAAATCCAAATTCCTATCAGGAACACATAGCTGATATGACTCTATTGATGTCACAACCATTTAACGGAGATTACCATGACGCAAATTAAACCGATTAAAACCGAAAAAGATTATAAGCTAGCACTCAAAGAAATTGAAAAAATCTTTGATGCAAAACCTAATACTAAAGAAGGTGACCGCTTAGACATATTAACAATATTGGTAGAATCCTATGAAGAAAATCATCATAAAATTGACTTCCCAGATCCTGTCAGTACAATTCAATATTGGGGTAAAGGATAAAGGGATCAAGTCTATGGTCTACACATTTGCACAAAGCATGAGCAAACTCATAGATCGTAGGCTTGACCCCATCGACAACATAAGTATATAATTTTAAAGTTCACTATAATCCAATTATTATAAGGTGATTTTAATTTATGAAAAAATTTTTTAAGTGGTCAATCAGTTTTGTTTTATTACTAGCAAATGTTACTGCTTTCGCTCAAATCTCACCTCTTTTTTATTGCCCTAACTCGGTTACCTGTAACAACGGTAATTGCACAACACCAAATAGTGGTATCTCATGGAAAGTTGTTCAGATAATACCGGCAGATTTTACCGGAACCCTATCATTTCAACACGCGATGGGCGCACTTCCAATCAGTAATTTTTGGCATACTCCGATGAATTGTTATTATTCTAACTATTCAAAAGGACAAGCAATAGTTTACATACAAGGTAGTGGATCGTATCAAGTTGGCGTGCAACTACCTAATACGTTATGGGGACACGGTACATTTGGGCCTGCAAATGACGAATGTAATTTTACTGGTGTGAATGTTGACCCTCAGCTTTGCCCTTATATTTTGGCTTCTTAACAGGATGAAGGGATCAAGCCTACGTTCTACAGATTTGCCCAAAATAGGTTCAAACTCGCAGATCGTAGACTTGACCCCATGTTCAAACCCAAAACTCCAAATCTATTTCATCGCGCAGAGGAATTCCATAATCGCCGTGCAGGTCAATAGTCGGTTTAATTTTTCTGGAATTTTTAACCGAATCAATATGGATGGCGCATATGGTGAACCCTCTTTTTTGATAAAATCGCAGCGCGTCTAAATTATCATTGGTCGTCATTAAATAGATTCGCTTAGAATTATTTTTCTTGGCAATATTTTTTAATTTATCGAGCATCGCGCTGCCAGTACCTTTGAATTTGTCAAATACTTCAAAAACAATAATTTCACAATCATTACCCTGATTTTCATAAAATAAAAATCCTGCTGCGGTTTGATTGATCTCGGCAATAATGCCATCGAGATCTTTGGGGTAATATTTTTTTTCCCTAATGACTAATGGCAAACCACCCCAATCTTTATCCATTAATTCATTTATCCATTTAGCATCTTTGGGAGTGACTGGTCTTATTAATAAATCTTTACTCATTGTCTAACTCCTTTTTAAATTTAACACTTGCGTTAATTCCGCTGGTTTTTCGAAGCATACCATATGTACACTATCAACAATCACATGAATGATTATGAGTTATAAGTGTCTCGTGGTCGGGTGGACTTGGGGTCATATATGACTACTTGGAGCATTATTTAATGGAAGAGCAGCACCTCACATAATATTCCCGTACGGTATTATTTTCCGATTAAAAATATAAAAATGGGTGAAATGTTCCCGATCGGGGATAATGGATAATAAAGCAGCCTACGATCTACCTATTTGCGCAAAATATGGCCATCACACCACCAACACAATCTTGCCTTGCGTGCGTCCGGTTTCTAGCAGTTGATGCGCTTGGATGGTTTCTTTTAAAGGAAAAGTGCGCGCAATTTGAATTTTAAGATCGCCTGCAACTAGTAATTTGACTAATTCTGTTAAATCTTTTTGATTCATTTCAGCTAATATGCCCGACACTTGAATGCCCAATGATTGGGCCTGTTTTATAATTTCATCGCGGGTGTTAGTAGGAACAGTAACCATACGTCCATTTTTTTTCAATACTTTAAATGAGCGTAACCCAGTTTCTCCACCGACTAAATCAACGACCAAATCGATATCGTGTGCGATTTTTTCGAAGGGCGTTTGGGTATAATCAATACAATGGTCGGCGCCTAATTCCACTAAAAACTGATGATTTTTTTGCGTCGCTGTGGCAAATACTTCCGCGCCCATTTTTTTGGCAATCTGTACTGCAAGATGACCAACACCACCCGCAGCAGCATGAATTAACACGCGTTCACCACGTTGCAATTTTCCGTATTGATGCAACACTTGCCACGCAGTTAAACCCGCAGTGGGTAGCGCAGCTGCATCGATTGTGCTTAGTTCTTTCGGCCTAGCAACAATCTCATTGGGAGTGACCATGCAATATTCAGCATAGGCTCTTGGTTTATCATAATTGACTTTACCAACAACACTATCGCCGATTTTACAAGCTTTAATATTTTTACCCACTTTTGCAACTTTGCCTGCTAAATCAAAACCTAAACCTGTCGGTAGATTTAATTTTTTGGCAAGACCACTTGTTCCATTGCGAATTTTCATATCAACGGGATTGATACCCGCAGCTTCGATCTGTAGTAATATTTCATTGTCGTTGATGGTTGGTGTGGGAAGTTCAAGATATTCTAATACTTCGGGTGTGCCAAATTTTTTGATCTGAATTGCTTTCATGATTATCCTCTCGTTTTTTGCAGCCAATCTTCATAAGTCAGCGCCCAACGCTCATGGTCGCGCCACTCGCCATTAATCTTCAAATAGCGCGGTGAAAAACCTTCTTTCGTAAAACCATTATTTTTGACTAAATTAATCGAACGTTTATTTTCTGGTTGTATGTTTGCTTCAATTCGATGCAGATCTAATTCTTCAAACGCTTTTTGCAACACTAATTTAAGCCCTGCGTTCATGTAGCCTCGTCCAGCATATTCAGCAACTGCGTAAAAACCTAAATAAGCGCTTTGAAATAAGCCACCGACGACTTCATTGAGATTAAATACCCCTACTATATTACCTGATTCATCACACACCAAAAAACTTTTTTGGCTTGGCTGTTGGTAGCGTCGATAATAGGCACGAAACTCATGCGAAGTCATCGGCACTTTAACCCACGGCTGATGCAATGATTGACTGCGTTGCATAGCAGCAATAAAGGCAGCTTCATCTTCTAATTTTGGTTCGCGTAAATAGGGGTCACATCTGGAATTAGGACAGCCAGGGTCAGAAATCAAGTTTACATCCCATTTTGCTATGAAGCTGGCAGTCCTAATTCCAGATGTGACCCCTATTTCACTTTTATCTTCAATCGACCAAGCGGCTGATAATATTAATCGTACAAACACCCACGCTTTTATGCGTTCGGCGTCTAAATTCATTTTACCAGCAATATATTCTATTCTTACTGCAAATAATTTTTTTGCAAGCGCTTCGTTGGCCAATTCTGCCAACTCTGACTGATGAATAAAATCAAAAGCAGCGATTTCAAATTCGGGTTCACCGATAATTCCTTTGGGGTCAATCGCCAACCATGTATTACCATCACTTAAAATATTGTCGTGATGTAAATCACCGTGTAATAATACTTGGCGACCACTGCTAGACAGTAACTGATCCCTTAAACCAAGGGCTTTTTTTAATAAATCTTTAGGAATTTGATCGCTATTAACTTTGTCTAGCGCTTGTAACCAAGTGCTAATAGACTGGAAATTATTTTTTGTTGGTAAAATTTTATGATGAAGTTGCTGCATGGTAGCAACATAATTATCCATCACTCGTTCTGCTTGCGCTGGATAAAGTGATTTAAGTGTTACACCAGGTACAGCCTGCTGTAATAATAACGCGCGATATTTTTCATTATAATCAATCAACCTAATGGAACCATCACCATTAAAATATTCTAATGCTTGTTTTTCATCGGCTATGACTTTTGCGTCACAACCGATTTTTAGCACTACGGCTTGATGATTATCAGATACTGCTTTTGCCACATAATGATACGACATATTATCTACGGGGCTAAGATGCGTTAAATGCCAGTGCGCACTGAGCTTTTTAATAATATTCGGTAATTCAACAAGCCAAGCTTTACCTTTTTCTCCAAAAGTATTCGTGATGTTTTGGTTGAAGATTTTCATCTTTGAAAATTTTACAGAATTTTATGTTTTACCATTATTTACATCTCTAATCCAAGTTTGACTATGCCAAAATATGCCCCAGTATCCGGTTAATTCTAATTGTTTACCGTTATCCAATAACACCATGCTACCTCTATAAACTTCACCGGTATGCGGATCTAGCGCGTGACCATTCACCCATCGACCATTATCGCCTTGTGTAAAATCCCATAGCACTGTCATTCCAATAATGGGTTTACCTTTTAAATCGCCTTCACATTGTTCACAACGATCAGAAAAACCGCGATTCGGCCCTGGGAAAATTTTCATCACCTTCCCATACAACATCCCATTTTGCTCCCAAATTTTAACAATGCTTATGCGCTCACCCGTTTTATAGCTGATGGTGATCCATTGCCCGACGGGCGATGTCATGTCATCTGCATAAGCGGTGCTGATAAAAAAGAATAAAGTGAAGATTAATAATAGTAATTTATTTAGCATTATGGCGTTCTCCTTAACAAGGGAATCTTGAACTGCAACATAAGAATATACGTATTAGGGTATAAGTTCAATTGCTAAATGGCATGACTTTCTGTTTTAATCCCAGCAATTTCATTATCTATAAAATCGCTTATTACTATTTTATAGCTAGATTCAGAACAAACAGCCTTATATAATTTAATACCCTGTTGCTTACATAAGACTTTTACAATTTCCATTTTATGACTTTCCATGCGACTCCCAATAATTATACCTGTAACTTTTAAAAAGGGGGCGTACCCCTTCAGATTTAACAACCCACAATTTTCACTATTTGAATTAGCAATCAACCGAAATTCATTTTCGTGCTCCCACATATTAAATTTAACTCCAACTGAATTCCTAACGATAAATTCAATCTGACTATACATATCCTTAGCATTTATTTTAATATATTTTTCATAATCAAAAACAGGCAATGCATCACTATAGCTTATTTTGACAAAGACAAACATATGTGGCTCGGCATCCAACTTAAATGTCAGAATATCTTTACCATCTCTCATACCATCCATAAACCCCGTAATATCATTTGCAGATATCCCTGAAAACTCTTGAAGTTTGGAAAAATCTAACTCAAACTCAACACAATATCCCTTGTGATTATCTGCATAGTAAGCCCACATTGGAATATTATCATTTTCAGTTGACAAGCATAACGCACCATGTTCAGAAAATTTTTCTTTTACAATCCGAGTGCTGGAACTATTTAACTCCTGCAAAAACTTAACTGATGTTAACCTTTTTTTTAGTTCATTTTCCGTTAAATCCGACTCACCATACAGATGGTGTTGATGTAATAGTTCAGTAAAAAATTTAGGGTTATTTAAAATATATTCTGGGGAGACAGCAGTAAATGCAAACCTCCCTTCAAAAGGATCATTAAAATTTTTCAACGGTGTAAGCCAAATTTTTTGCGCCAAATAATTCTGAAGAAATTTGAAATGTTTTTCTTCAGACAAAGATTGATATTTATAAAATTTCATTATGTTATTTTGTTTCAACTTCAATATACTTTTTTTCATACTGATCTAAAAATTTTTCAAATTCCTTCCATGGCAATCGGCTGCCCGAATCTCTCATTCGTTGCAATGCGAGCCGAGCAACTTCAAGTGAAATTTTTTTATATTCTAACATCTGTTCAACAAGCCATATCGTTCCGTGAACTTTTATATTAAATATATTGGCAACGTCACGCAACGCTCTATCACCGGTCAATAACTGACTTTTTTCACTTTTTGCCAGCGTAAGAGCTAATAAGTCATTTACACTTAACTTTGAATATTGCTGCCGTAAATTATATGCTTCGGCGATAAGTTCACCGTTCATCCGCTTATTTATCAATCCAGATTGTAGCAATGTACCATGCCGTTTTGCTAATTCTTCCATATATAATATATCTGGCACTGCAAATTGATAGGGTAAACTAAACATAGCTGATGTCAATTTGCTATGTTCTATATCAATCAACACACTTGCATCACTGATGATAAGCAACATTTCGGTTCTCCAAAGCACGCAGAGACCTAAATGATTCAAGCGGCATGTTCATTAGTTCTGCGGCTTTGGACTCACCAATATATTCTTCGGCAAGGGCATGAAAAATCATTTGCTCAAAAATGTGTGTTTTTTCTTTTTGATATTGTTCACCCGGCTCCAGTTTAGACCAACCTCGCTCATTAAATTCTAAACGTATTTGGCGATATAAACTATTTGATATAATTCCAACATCTTCTGCTCGATGCAAAATACCTAACATACTAATACCAAATTCTTGTTTAAGTAAACTCAATTCACGTGGCTCGATATAATTGCGATACTCGCCTAACATAGTAATAAGTGCTTTTCTGGGAAATAAAAAAGCACCTGCAAATTTATCACAGATTTTTTCTTTATCCATTTCTTGTGAAATATAACCATCTAAAAAAAGATGCCCTAGTTCATGGGCAAGTGTAAAACGTTGCCGATCACCTGGCCAGTGATTACCAATCACAATAATTGGCATATCATTGATATTGGCGGATAAACCATCAAACTTCGGATATAGTTGATTATCTATTTCAAATATTTTAATCCCATGTTCTTCAAATATATCAATTAAATCAGGGAGCGGCTCTAACCCTAAATTCCATTCTGCGCGGACTCGTTCAGCAAATACCTCAACCATTTCATTATCTTTTATTTTTCTCGACAATTCTTTTTTTGAAAATTCTTGAAGAGGAGCAGATGGAAATAAGTTTTCAAGCTCGACACGACGCTCAATCTGATCAAGGATTTTAGCTGTAATTTCTTCTAAATGCCGAGCAGGAATATTTTTATGATTACGATATTCTATATTAGCTAAAGTAAAATGCTGCTGTCTAAAAAAATATTCGACCCTGACATGTAAAGCTTCGGCCAATTTGATAAGCATATCGGAAGACGGGGTTGCTTCGTTATCTTCATATTTTTTGATAGCAGCATGACTCAGCGCAACTTGATCCGCTAAATCGCGTAGCGATAAGCCCAATGATTTTCGCGCTCGTTGAATTCGGTTACCTAGCATGGCCTATTTCCTCTTGGTTTACATTTTATATATTAATATATAAATTTGTAAACTTCAACTCTTTGGCCAAAAATAACCCAAAATTATCTCTGTGACCCCTCTTTAATCACTTCCTACACCTTCGGCTTGGCCTACTAATACACTGCACCGCCTGAATATTGACTTTATTTACATTAGAATTTAGACTTGATAAGTACAAAAACGAATCGAAAATCGACTTATGATATCCAGAATCCTAGAAAAACCCCTAAAACATCCCAAAAGCTTCTTTTTATTTGGGCCAAGGGGCACAGGCAAAACCTATTGGGTAAAAACTCATCTAGAAGGTGCCGTTTATATCGACCTACTGAATACTGAAACCTACACGTTATTATTAGCAAACCCACATCGTTTAATTGAGTTCATTCCTAAAGGCTACAAAAACTGGATTATCATTGATGAGGTACAACGCATCCCTGCTTTGCTAAACGAGGTGCATCGATTAATTGAACAGGATCATCATCACTTTGTATTAACTGGCTCCAGTGCGCGTGCATTACGCAAAAAGGGCGTTAATTTATTAGCAGGCAGAGCCTTGATTTATCATATGCACCCGTTAGTGCAGCAAGAACTTGGCGATAAATTTGATCTCAAACAGGCACTTCAATATGGGCTATTACCAGCTATTTTATCTGAGCCTAACCCGCAAGCTTATTTAAAAGCCTATGTAAACACCTACTTGCGTGAAGAGATTCTCCAGGAAGGACTAACGCGAAATCTTTCAGCATTCACACGTTTCTTAGAAATTGCCAGCCTTTCCCAAGGGCAGATTTTAAATATGGCAAATATCTCCAGGGAAGCGAACCTTAGCCAAAAAATTATTAGTAGTTATTTCGAGATTTTAGAAGATTTATTACTTGGCTCTAAATTACCTATTTTTACTAAACGCGCCAAACGACAAACGATCCAGCATCCAAAATTTTATTTCTTTGATGTAGGTGTTTATCAAATATTACGACCACGAGGATTTTCAGATACACAAGCTGAGGTCGATGGTGCTGCACTTGAGACTTTATTTTTGCAATCGTTAAAAGCAATTAATGACTATTATGAGTTCGAATATCAAATGTACTATTGGCGCACAATTGCAGGTTTAGAAGTAGATTTTGTACTTTATGGCCCAAACGGTTTTTATGCTTTTGAAATAAAACGCTCTCGTACTGTTTCCAAGAATGATGCCAAAGGATTAAAAGCATTTAAAGAAGATTTTCCTGATGCCACACTTTACCTTATTTATGGTGGTGATCAAGAATATTATTTTGATGATGTGGAAGTATTACCTATGCTGCAGGCACTCCAGCGTTTACCGGAAATATTGTCTAAAAAGTAATTATCTCTTGCACCTTCGGCTTATAATATTCTGCCGCGCCCGCTTTGACGATGAGGTTAGTGCAGGGTTGATAAACGGCAGCGGAATGAGTGTGGCCACATAACACTAAAAATTCTATGGTGGGGTTTTCTTTTGCTATTGGCAATAAAATATCGCCGGTAGCTTTGGCGGTGAAAAAAGGTAAATAGCTATCGTCGCACATTTTTCCTTTGTGCATCGAGGCTTCCGGAAAAGGCGGTATGTGCGTTAAAACAATAATTTTTTTAGCTTGTTGTGCGATCGCTTGAGTTAAATTATCTTTTAGTTGCGCAGCATCATGATCTGCCAACTGTTGCATTTTTTCAAGCAATTGTTTTTTGCCAAGAATACTTTGTTGGAATAAATCGGCAATCATGCGACTGTCATACATCGAACAAATACTATGATAATAATCACCTAAACGCCCATCGGCCCAACCGTCTTGGCCTACTAATACAATATCTTTCTCTAAAGTTTGACAACCCGCTGCGGGCATCCAAAAGAGTAAAGCTTCATCGTTAGTGAGTTGGAGCATTTCTTTTTTTACATCATCCACTTGGCCTTTGTAAAAATCATGATTACCCAATACAAAATAAATAGGTTTTTTGACGTGTGAGCACATTTCTCGTAACAATGCCGATACAGAAGGCGCTTCTGCGATATCGCCTGTCAGCAATATTGCATCGCTGTTGGTTTTAACAATTTCTTGATAAAACTTTAAGCGTGCGCCCTCTTTCAAAAAATTAAGATGGATGTCGGTTAACCATGCGAGTTTCATTGTGCCCTACTCTTTTGAATTTTAAGGTGTAATTCTGCTGCCCAGTCTATACAATAAATTACCTTAAAGGTAAAATCAATACCTAGCCTTAGTCAAATATGACATCTATAGATATCAATTTAGTATTGACATATATAGATGTCATGTTAGAATTGACATCTATATATGTTATATTTGGAGAAATTCAATGAAATGTTTAAAATGTTTGCTACCTCTTAGTCTTAGCGCTGGCCCCTACGGCTTGCATAGTGAATGTTTTGTTGCTTGGTTTAAAGCCGAAGATAACGCACGGTTTATAAGCCTAACTCGGCGCTCAAGTCACAGCTATGATGGTGTCTCAAAATCAGCCCCACAAAACACTAGTTTTTTTCACGGTAAGTTTAAAAAATACTCAGCGGAACTAGATGGAGGTTCATATATATTAAAAATGAGAGAGGCTGATGCGCCTGAACTTCCTGAAGTTGAATACCTTTGCAATCAAATTGGAAAACTATTTGAAATTCCCGTGGCTGAATTTTATATTATCAATTTTGATGAACATCAAGAAGATAAAGTTTTCGTAACGAAAAATTTCATAAGACCCAATACCCCTACCGATCTACAACACATTTATCATTTTAGATCAAACACCGATCACAGTTGCGAAGGCCTCATTCGTACCATCACTGAAAAAACAAAACGACCTTATGATATAGAAATATTTATCAAAACTATACTTTTCGATGCACTCATTGGCAACCATGACCGTCATGGTAGAAACCTCGCTTTAGTAACCACATCAGGTGACACGTCCCTTTCTCCCATATATGATAATGTATCTTATTTAAGCCTTGAAAAAGGCAACATGCTTAAAGCTGATTTTAATCCTGCAGGAAAAATCAGCACTCAGACTACTTATGAACCTAGCATGTGCGATTATGTAAAAGAACTAAAACGACTTGGATATAAAGAGAACATTGAACAATTTTATTCAAAAGCAGGATTTTCCAAAATAGCTAAATTAATTCAAGAAAGCTTTTGCAGTGAACTTATGAAAGAGGCGCTAAAGAGATTAATTAATAAACGATATATGGAGCTTGAAAATGAACTCAGATCTTAAGCTGGATGATACTCGTTTATTGATTTTTCATGAGGGAAGAAAAAGAAAAATTTTTGTCGGTGAATTGATATATCTTAAAGATAAAGATCAGTATGAGTTTACTTATGATAAAAAATATACGCGCTCGAAAAGAGCTATTCCTATTGGACCCGAGTTTGATCTTTTTAAAAGAGTTCATAAATCTGCCAAAGGTAAACTATTTGCTTCGCTGCTGGACAGAATTCCATTAAAATCTAATCCTGCTTATGTTGATTACTGTAAATCGCAAGGAATTTCTGCTAATGAAAAAAATCTAATTATTTTACTAGGCGCTATTGGCAGACGTGGACCGTCAAGTTTTGTTTTTGAAGCAGTTTATAAAAGTGAATTTTCGATCGTGAACGTCGTAAAATTACGTCAGCAATTACAAATAACTCAACATGATTTTTCTACTGCATTTGACTTAAAAGAAATAACCTTACAAAAAATGGAATCTGGTAACAGTCACGATCAAAATACACTAAAGCTGCTCCAGATATATTTTGAATTCCCTGAAGTTGCTCTTTGGCAGCTGAAACAAACAGGATCGAGAATTCACCACCATGCATTATCAACATTAATACAATATTTTGCATCGAAACTTGAACCAAAAACGACCAATTAACGTAAGGATAACGCTATTCCTTATTCCAGACGTGGCACCAGAGACTAAAATCAATACTTATGTTGCTAATGAAACTTTTGCGGGATATGCTAAATAGGCTCATAAAGATATTAATTCCACATTATCACCAGGAGAAACCTCATGAAAATATTTATTACCGGCGCTACAGGTTTTGTTGGTTCAGCCGTGGCAGAAACATTGAGTCGTGCAGGGCATAGGGTTTATGGTTTAGTCCGCAGCGATGCAAAAGCCAGATCATTAGCCGCGCGCGAAATTCATCCAGTGATCGGTGATATGCAACGCATGTCTGATCTTGCAAAAACTTTGCAAGAAGCTGAAGTATTAATCCATTGCGCTGCCGACATGGTAAACGACCAGACAGCATTGGATAAAAATGTTATCGATGCTTTTCTCACTGCGGCAAAAAATTCTTCTTCCGCTAAAACTATTATTTACAGCAGCGGTGTTTGGGTGCACGGCAACACTGGTGATACCTTAGTCGATGAAACAACACCACTTAATCCAGTGAAATTAGTAGCATGGCGCGCGACGCACGAAAATATTATTCTCAATGCCGCTAACGCAAAAATGCGCACATTAGTGATCCGTCCTGGTTGTGTTTACGGTGGCACGGGCAGCTTGACCGGCATGTGGTTTGACGACGCTGCCAAAAATGGTGTTATAAAAATTATAGGCGATGGCAACAATCGTTGGTCAATGGTACATCGTGCTGATTTAGCTAAGGCTTATCTGCGCCTAGCTGAATCCGGATTATCAGGCGAAGTATTTAACATCACCGATCGCTCGCGCTTTACCATTATGGAGAATGTAGAAGCTGTCAAAAAAGTGATGGGCAACAAAGCAAAAATCCAAACAGTACCATTGGAAGAAGCACGCAAAACCATGGGGGATTTTGCCGATTGCCTAGCTTTAGATCAAAACATCGATAGCCGTAAAGCCGTGCGTTTATTAGGCTGGGCTCCTAAATTTGGTGGCTTCCGCGACTCCATTGACACGTTTTATGCGTCTTGGCAGGCGGGGCAGGTCTAATTTCTTTCTGTAGGTCGGTTCAAGCGAAGCGGAACCGACAGCGATAATGATTCAGGCATTTCATGTCGGCTCCGTCGCTAACGCTCCTTGAGACGACCTACAATTATTACAGTTAATTTCCTACCCCCCACTTTTTTATTTCTCTGCTATACTTAAGGTGTTCAATCATTTTCAAGGAGGATTACCATGCGTACAAAAAGGGCGAAAGCTACCAAAACAATCCGAAAAACCCATAAAACTTTGCATAATGGCAATGGCACACATAAAGCTATTGAAGCAAGAGATGCGGTGCTAGATGCTGTATCAGAAGCACGCGAACGCTTCGGTGATATAGAAAAAGACACCATTAAATATGCTAAGCAAAACCCGATACGAACAATGGGGTTTTCTATGCTTGCGGGTCTTGTTATAGCACAATTATTGCATCTTCATAGATAATTATGCGAACGATGTTACTATAAAAAGACAGCCAACTAACTATGAAAAAGAAAAAGTCATTAACTTTTTTCGAAGTCATTGGGAATCTACTGGTTGCCTATTTCGAACAAATAGTAGATTTAGCAAGATTGGCAAGTCTGGAAGGAGAACTAGCACGTAGAACACTGCCACAGTTGTTAGTTCTCTTTTTTGTTTTAGGAATTTTGGCAATTTCAACCACGTTAAGTGTGTTTGTTTTACTGTTTATTGGCTTAATTGCACTTCATGTTAGTTTGTTTGTTGCGGCGGTTATTATAGTCATATTGAATTTTTTCTTGTTGTTAGGGGTATGGTTGCTAATAACAAAATTAAGAAAAAATATGTCTTTTCCGGCAACACGAAAACAATTAAGCGTAACTCATGCAAAAATGATCAAAAATAAGGCACTTAGTTATGAATAAAAAACTCAAACACAAAATTAGCCGACTCGAAGCGCAAATGAATGCCAACGCTGCTTTTAAAGAACAGCAATTGTTTTTATTAAAACGACATCTTAAAAAACCGTTGGTTATTTCGGCAGCTGCGGTTACTACCGTAGGATTAGGGTATTTGGTTGCACGCAAAGGTGGTTTAAAATTATTGCTGCGTGTATTAGTAGGCACACCGTTCTTTATATTACGCAGCGCCAATACTATTCGGTTATTGTCATCTGTTAAGTAGCATTAATGATTTTAATCAATAATTTCCCCGCCCGTGCAATATCATCTAGATCAGCTGCACCAAAACCGAGCAATAATGCCGACGTATTTGCTGGTGCAACACCCGCATAAGAACTTGATAAAGCACGCGCTACGATGCCACGTTGATGAGCTTGCGCTGAAATTTTTTGATCATTGAGATGCGGAGGAAGATGCATCACAAAATGCAAACCCGTATCAATGCTACTGAAATTCACAAGATTACCTAGTTTAGTATGCATTAACTCTAACAAAGCATCACGTCTTGCTTGATATTCACGCCGCATTTTGCGGATAAACGCATTAGCATGACCATCGCGTATAAAATCGGCCAATGCTTTTTGTACAATATATGATGGTTCGCGATGATGCCGCGCTTGTGTTGCACGAAATGCATCAACTAAATTCTGCGGTAAAACCATATACCCAATGCGCAGCGCAGGAAATAAAACTTTACTGAAGCTACCCATGTAAATAACCTGATTAGGCGCTAACGCATGTAATGCTGCTAATGGGGTTCCGGCATACCTGAACTCACTATCATAATCATCTTCAATCACCCAAGTATTATTTTGTGCAGCTGCCGCCAACAAATTGCGGCGACGCGCCGCACTCATTACCACACCGGTTGGTGATTGATGCGATGGGGTGGTGTAAATTAATCGTGGTGGTTTCTGCCATGCTTTGTTTGTTGGCGCTAAACCTTCGGCATCTACCGGTTGATTAATTAGTTTCAACCCTGCAGCATCAAAAGCACTACGCACACCGCGATAACCTGGATCTTCTACCCATGCACTATCGCCCGGATTTGCCAGTAAATCTGCTACTAATTGCAAACTGTGTTGCGTGCCATGCGTAATTAATATTTGCCCTGCATCACAGCGAATTCCACGCGCCATGCGCAAATAATCAACTATCGTGGTACGTAGATCAATATGGCCACCTTGCTGCGGATACCCTAACCAATCTAATTTAGGGTTGCGCGCATGACGTGTTACATATCGTTGCCATAACTCAAATGGAAATTGTTTGACATCAGGAAGACCGATAGTAAACGCACCCCGCAGCAATGATGATTGTGACTGTTGACTGATTCGCTCTCCGCGAGCAGATAAGCCTAAATTACTCGCTGAATTGGCTGCAATGTTAGCAGTTGCCCATTGCATAGGCGCAGTGGGTAGAATATAAATTCCCGATGCAGGCCGCGCTGCGGCATAACCTTCGGCACAGAGTTGCTCTAATGCAGCTAATGCGGTATTACGCGCTATACCGAGTTGCTCAGCAAGTATACGCGAAGAAGGCAAACACGTGCCTGATAGCAGCAAGCCATCGAGAATTTGTTGACGCAGTACTTCATATAATTGTTTATAGCGCGGCAAATTTTGTCGTGCTGATTTCTTCAGTTGCGTTCGCAATTGTTGCACTAATTCGGTATGAGCTTTCATCTGGTTCCACTGTGTTGATAAACTGGTTCTATACAATAAGCATTTATGACCATAAAATCAAGACCAGTTAATCTAATTGAGACCCACAAAAATGAGCCAAAATTTTGTAATAACCGATAGAACGCAGGTGCGGCGTGTAAAAGAACGCGCGGGCTATGAGAGCGCTGCTATTCATGCTGTAATCGATGAATCACCGTTTGCCACTATTGCTTTTAGCGATGGCATAAATGTACATGCCATTCCCACGGCAATCTGGCGTGAAAGCGGTCACCTGTATATTCACGGCAGCAACGGCAGCCGCTTGATAAATCTCCTCGGATTGGGCGCACAGGTTTGTGTTTCTATGACGCGTATCCATGGCCTGGTATTAGCACGCTCTGCATTTCACCATTCGATGAATTACCATTCCGTATGCATTTACGGTGTATTTGAAACAGTCAATTCCGACGCCAAAAACCAGCATATGCAACGTTTTTTGGAACATTGGATGCCAGGGCGTTGGCAGTATATGCGACAACCTGATAAGACTGAATTAGCCGCAACAACCATCATGCGCATTCCAATTACTGAAGCGGTATTAAAACGGCGTGAAGGCCCACCCAAAGATGATGCGGCAGATATGGGTCAACCAGTGTGGGCGGGTGTAGTTCCACTTCATGCGCAATGGCTAACGGCAGAACAAGTAACAGATCAAAACGATGCTGATTTACCGGGAAAAATAGTACGTGAATATTAATTTAATCTTTAATATTATCTACTATCCCAGGAAACATATAAAAAAACGTAGGCACAACCAGAACTGCAAAAGCGATACTGGTATTCCAATATGCCAATACAATCCCTGCACAATTAAAAATTGGCCCAACGCAAATGCGTTTTAAAATTGCAGCGCGAATAGCTGGTGTATAAACATCCGTATTCAATTTATAAATATGAGCAAATTGTGAAGTGCCAACCTGCCCGATACTCGTACACAATAAATTTATGGCGTAAAATGAAATGCTAAGGGGACTATTAGGATAGGCAGCCACCAATGTTGCAGAAAATGGAATGACACACACCACCATTAAATAAAAAATATTTGCCCAAAGATAGGGTCGATTCACCCGTTGGATCAAACCCAACTGAAAATTCATCGCTACCCATTGCGTACCTAAAATAATAAAACTTCCGGCATAAATTAAAAGTTTTATCAAAAGACTACTATGCAATACCGCTGGCAAATCTGCAAGCGCTGTACCCAACGGTACGCGCAAATCAAGCACCAAAATTGTCATGGCGATCGCAAAAATACCGTCGGATAATCCCTCTAAGCGCGACACTTTTAACATACGGGTTAGGTTCATGGGCGTCCTTTACGTTTCATTTTTTTATAGATCTTAAATATTCTACTAATTGATAAATTTTAGTCGATGGATTATCGGTTCCATTTTTCCTTTGCAGGTCATCTATCTTTTTCGCTCGGTCAATCGCAACATCCAAAAGATCTTTGGTTTCCTCAAAAATATTCTTATGCCCTTTATTATAGCCCTTCATATATTTTTTAAGTTCTGAAACAAGCTGATCGCCAGAAGATTTTTTACCTGTATTTTTATAAGGGCGAGCTGTCTCCTCAAAATGTAACAATAGCCAATACTCAAAACACGGTATTGAAGGAATTGCGTAAATAGGAATGCCATTTGAAAAATTATCATTTATTTTTTTTATAGCAGGTTGATAACCTTCATGCCTGTCTTGATCAAAAACACAATAAGCTCTATCATAAATTTTATTCTCTTCCAGTTTCTCTAATGTATAATCCACATTATTTAGAGGGTCAGTACCTGATGGGCAACCTAATATTCTGATATTAACGTTACTTAATTGTAAATCATCACGCAAGCCTTTTAAATAATTCGGCACTGATTTACTATCTTCACAAACAATCAACACAACATCGTATGAAGCTCGTCTATTAGCTTGACGCCTCAACGATTCAACCGTTCGTTGCTTTTTCTTTTTATGCTGCGACTTATCCGAACCCATTAGAACCTCCACTCACCTACGTATGGCAATGCACCATACCGGCCTTGAAGATAGCCCTTACCTATTGCCTCGTTTATACGTGGGCTAAAATCTAATAATGGATAAAGTTGGGTAGCATTGTTTTTATCTTTTTCGACAAACCAGACTTGATCACGCCGGAATAATTCATTATCAAGTTGTGTAGTATCATGCGTTGAAAAAATTAATTGTGCATTTTTTTTGTTTGCTTCTGGATTATTAATTAAACTCACTAAAAACCGCACTGCCAAAGGATGTAAGCTATTATCTAGCTCATCTACAACCATTACGCGGCCACATTTCAAGGCGTCAATCCAACGACCGGCAAATGAAATAAATTTTCGTGTTCCATCAGATTCATCTTCTAAACTTAATGTAACGTTTTCAGCATGGATTAAATTTATTTTTTCATCATCAACCATTTGCTTTCTTATTAACTCTTTAATGGTTTGTGGTATTTCTTTTGGCAGTTTATCTTCCAAGAAATTATCAAGTTCTAATGAAATATCAGCAATGCTGGGATCAGCAATATTCAGGTATTTCATCAATTGATTTTTGCCTTCGGAAGTTTTAAGTAATTCAATGCTTTTTTCATAGCTGTATTCAGTTGATGGACGAATAATAATTAATCCTTTCTGGAACCAATCAAAAACCGGAAAAAGTTGCTTATTGTTAAGCTTCACAGCATTTGATAAGAAAAGCACATCAGCGCGCGTTAAGTCAACAACTTGCTTATGGACTTTAAAAAACTTACTGAATTTCCATTCATATTTATCAGTTTTTTTATCATATTTTCTACTAAACCATTCTTGTGGTCGCCCAAATGGGTAAGCCAATAACCATTCTTCATAAATACGATTCTTATCAACAATAAAACCATATTGATATCGAATATTTTCTGCAATAAAGGTCACTTCAAATTCACTCGGTTTATGGCGACTTTCTTTATCAAAAAGAAAATTTTCTACTGGGATTTTTTCTCCTTTTTGCGATTCTTTAGCCGAAAACAACACTATCCCGCACATAAATGACAAAGCTCGAATTAAATTGCTTTTACCCCCCGCATTAGGACCATAAATAACAGCAGAACGAACCAAATGTAGATCCGGGTCAATACCCGAAGGGCAAGCATTTTGCGGCAACTCAGCACCAGTACCCGAGACCATGCTCAGTGTTTGGGTATCACGAATAGAACGAAAATTAGTGATTTTGAATTCGACCAACATGGCTAAAACCCTCATATATGTAACTTTAACCATAATTATTGCATATATTCTGCAAAATATCAATAATAAAGTCAATAAAATTGATTTTATCGTATCTAAATAAAGCCTTATACTTATAATGGCTCTCATCTATTTAAACATAACAAAACCCAATGCAAAAACTAGACGTAATCATCATCGGCGCGGGCGCAGCAGGGTTAATGTGCGCGATCGCAGCAGGCAAACGGCAGCGTAAAGTGCTGGTGCTTGATCATGCCAACAAGCCCGGCAAAAAGATTTTAATGTCGGGTGGTGGGCGCTGTAATTTTACCAATATACATACACAACCTGATAATTTTATTTCGCATAATCTACATTTTTGTAAATCGGCGTTGAGCCGCTATACACCTCGGGATTTTATCGAATTAGTGAAGCAGCATAAAATTTCATTTCATGAAAAAACTTTGGGGCAATTATTTTGTGATAATAAATCAAAAGAAATTTTGGATATGTTATTAACCGAATGCGAGCAAGTTGGCGCTGAAATTCGCTTGAATACTAAAATCGAAAATATTGATAAACTAAATGATCATCATTTTAAAATTAAAACCAGTCGTGGTGATTTTCATTGTCAATCGTTAGTCATCGCCAGCGGTGGTTTATCGATCCCCACTATGGGTGCTAGCCCTTTTGGCTATAAAGTTGCTGAGCAATTTGGCATTAAGGTGTGGCCGACGCGCGCCGGGTTAGTGCCATTAACTTTGCACAATGAAGACAAAGAAAAATTATCTGCTCTTGCGGGCGTTTCGGTCGATAGTCTGGTTAGCACTGCTCAACAAAGCTTTCGCGAAAATAGTTTATTTACCCACCGTGGTTTAAGCGGCCCGGCTATTTTACAAATCTCATCGTATTGGCAACCCGGCGAAAAACTAATGATCAATATGTTGCCTGAAATAGATCTCATTGAAAAACTTAATTGGCACAAACACCAACACCCACAAAAACAATTAAATACGGTATTAGCGGAATATTTGCCGAAACGTGTTGTTGAAACATTTATTAACACCACTAGCGCAGAAAAAAAGTTAGCATCGATTTCATTGCATGAGTTCGAACAAGTTGCCGCACAAATAAATAGTTGGCAGATAAAACCAAATGGCACAGAAGGTTATCGCACTGCCGAAGTCACCTTAGGTGGCGTCGACTGCGATGCCATCTCCTCGAAAACCATGCAAGCCAATAACGTCGCCGGTCTATATTTTATCGGCGAAGTGCTCGATGTCACCGGCTGGCTGGGTGGTTATAATTTTCAATGGGCGTGGTCATCAGCTTGGGCCGCTGGACAGGTGGTGTAAAGATGGCGGCGCAGTGGGGGAAGAACTGCTGGTGGGCAATTGATCTTTTACACCGGCACCGTCTTTAATCACCTGAGCAATAGTTCGCGCTAAAGTTGTGATATCTTTGGGCGAAATAATGGTATAAGTAATTACTCTGCATTCTGTAATTTTTTCATTCACTGCCTCGCTAAATTTAGGGTCCAATACTTTAATCTGTTGCAAATCTTGTACAGCACTATTTAAACAATTTATTTTTGTAGCATTGTCATTTACAACATTAGCCAATTGCATCTGCACTTTTGCATGCAACCATAAAAATTCACCTAGAATAGCCTTGGGGAAACCGGAACGACCCAGTTGTGCATCTAGTGTTATAAGTGTAATGCTTAATAGAGCTAATTTATTTTCAACATTATCCAACTGCTGAATACGAGCAAGCTGCATTTTGACATAGTGCCCAGTAACAGACAAATTAAAAGGGTTTTTTTGTAAAAATTCTTCGATAGCATATGCTATTTGCGAGTATTCACGATCTGTGTTAGGTTGCGAACCCATGACAACACGAATACCAACCAAGCGTTCACTATACTTGCGAGCCAAATCAAAATCAGGACAAGCCGTTGCCAGCAAACCCCTAGAAAAAGTGGTGATTGCATCTAGCAAACGTACATCTTTTGCTGAGGTAAAAATTCTGTCTAGTCTATCATCAAAATCTGAAATTTCTTGTGTCTGGGAGAGAGTAGCACTCAACTCTTGCAAGCCTTCAATAAATTTTTCAAGTATTCGTTCTTTAATAAGCCGATGTTTACTAGACGACTCTTTTTGTTGTTTTAAAATGTTATCTAAACAAGCTTGTAAAGCAACAGCAATACCATTGAAATCACCTAACATTAATTTAATCTGTGCTACTTCCAAATGAACATAGGGGTCATCTGATCCATTTTGCTGAATGTGCTTATCTAAAAAAGCAAAAAGATGATTAGCATCAAATATATATTTGTAGAAAAAAGCTAACCGCTTTACTCCTCTTAGCCATAGATAAAAAATAGCGGGGGTTTTATTGCCCATGAATTCAATCGCCAATTGATCATCTTGAGCTGCGTGGTAATAATTTCTAGCTTGGTTTAACGCTGCAATGTCACTAGCTCCCAACCTATAAATATCATTCGGAACTGCTATGTCATGAGTTACTTTTTCCATTAAAGACATTACTTTTGTTGTGTAAGACGAATGGGCTATTACTACATTTTCTTTTTTGCTTGCTTGTTTTTCGTCTTGCACGGGTGAACCTGGCGGTTCTTCTCCAACAGTATAAAATGCTTCGAGTTCTTTCCGAATACTTTCGCTTAATGGTATAGCATCGCAATCCAATATATCATCAATTAGAGTGACAAATTTTGCTGTTCGTTCAACATCTACATTCTCACCAGAAACGATAGCCGCACAAATGCGAACCTTTATCATCATCTCTTCTACATGACCTAATAACATTTCAATTTCAGCAATTTGGAAATGCAAATCAAAATCTTCTGGTAAAGCTTCCCCACTAATACGTTGATTACAATCTTCCCTAACAACATGCAACATAAATTCATGTTTATGCTGGACATAACATTTCTTTGCCAATTCGAATGTAACAGCTGGTGCAGTAATTTTTTGTGGTGGTTTTTGCTGCGGTCTTTTCTGGCGGGAGAAAGCCTCTTCATCCGCGCGCATTGCGGTATTTTTATTTTTATCAAAATATTTTTCATCAAAATTATCTATGGAAGCTTGTATGACAGTATGCACAGGTATTTGACCATGAAAAATCTTGTGCGCAACTAATTTTTTTTGCAAAAAATCTTTTTTCTTATCGTATTCCACAACAATCTCTTGCTGCACTTCATCTTTACTTTTTTTCAATTTTTCAATTATACTACTGATAAAGTCAATTGCATCTTCAAGTTTTTTGGTAATCTCTCGCGGTGTAAAATCAGATGAAGGCAACAGAGAATAAGCTTCTACATAAGTATCAAGGACATCTAGATTCAGCGATGACTCTTGCAGTATTGTTTCACATGCTGCGTTGATTTGCTGGCCAACTTGCAGGAGCGTAAGCGTAGGAGTATTAGTACCCTGATAAAAATTCCTCTGCGCAAATTTTATTGCTTCTGTAATATCTTGCGATTCCAATAAGGCATTAAGACCCTCTAATAACTGCGAGTCACTAAAAGCTGGTTTTTGTTCTGATGGCTGCATGTTTTGTCCTCGCGTATAAGATATTTTTTTTAATAATTTTAATCTTGTTTACGATGCACCATCGTCGCCGACGCTTGATCAGTGGGCATTATGATAATTTCACTAATATTAACGTGTGGTGGACAACTGGCACAATAAAATACTGCATCAGCAACATCAGCTGGTGTTAGCGGTTGCATTCCCTTATAAACTGCAGCGGCGCGTTCTTTATCGCCTTTGAAGCGCACTACACTAAAACTGGTTTCTACCGCGCCTGGGTCGACGGTGCTGACTCTGATTTTTGTGCCGAGTAAATCCATCCGCAAACATTTAGTCAGCGCACTGACGGCATGTTTGCTCGCGCAATACGCATTCCCCTTGGGGTAAGCTTCGTGACCTGCAACAGAACCAATATTAATGATATGACCACTATTGCGCGCCACCATCGCTGGCAAAATTGCCCGTGTGACATACAATAAACCTTTTACATTGGTGTCGATCATTTCTTCCCAGTCATCAATATTGCCTTCTTGCAATGGTTCAAAACCACGCGCTAGCCCCGCGTTATTAATTAATACATCAATCGTCTGCCATTCTTTTGGTAAATTTTTTAATGCTTGCTGCACTTGCGCACGATTACGCACATCTAACTGAAAAGTATGTATATCGATTTTATGTTTATCTTTTAGTGGCATAGCGATTTCATTTAGACGATCGATGTTTCTAGCGCAAAGCAATAAGCGCGCGCCTGCTTGTGCAAAATGAGCTGCACACGCTGCGCCGATGCCACTAGAAGCACCGGTGATGAAAACAGTTTTAGAACTAATTTGAGATTTTGTCATGGTGATCCCCCTTTATTATCAATATTGTTTGTCTACTTACCAAATGTCAATATACCTTAAATAAAAAGTTCTTGCTTTAAAAAATATAAATTTATACTATGTTTGCCCACAATAATAATAAGGATTTTACATGCCAACGCTCACCCCCCAACAACAAAAAACTCTACTTGAATGGCGTCCTGATTTAAGAAACCACACTGATGATTTAAGCAGAATACTCGAAACAACCCCCAAACAATTATTTATTAATTTGTTAAATGCAATCACCAATTACCAACTATTAAAAAATCATTGTATTATAAATATTATACACGCAAATAACGATACTAATACCATCATTATAAATTTTCAAAAATTGAGTAAAAACCTCGAAAAGATTTTACGAAATATTTTTGATGAAGTGTTTACAAGAAATTTAGCAAATATTACTAAGCTAGATGAAAATGGAAGGGCTTATGCCAAAAAATTTATCGGGGAATTTATTAACAAAGACCCCATGAATATAAAAGCAATTTTTCATTTATATCATTTGATTATTAAAAACGTTGGCAGGCAAATTACACTAGAAACAGTACAAAACATCGTAGCATCATTCTCCCCGAACGTCCTAAACCTGTTTACAGCAGCCTATGGTAAATCACGCTTTTTTCGTGCTGATATTAGAGAACATTTAATGCAATTCTTGACGACAAATCACAAAAATGAAACTCTGCTGAATGAACTTGTTAAACTCATAGATGCCTCTGAGGCTGATTTTGAATACTGGGTAATGCAACATATTAAACCTGTTCGCCTTACTCCTTACGCAACCGCAAATTTTACAACCACCCTGCAAGGGAAACAAATAGAACAATCTGCTTCAAAAATAGCAACTGCAGCCACAAAGCACGAAGAAACTACACCGCACAATAAAGAAAACCAGCTACCCCTACCCCCCAACAATCGTCTGTGCTAGTATTTGTGGGGTACCTTAACCAGGAGAACTATCATGACTAACCCACGCCCAGCCCATGCCCCTTGGGTATCACCTTATATCACGGTTAAAGATGCTGATGCTGCCGTAGATTTTTATCACAAGGCTTTTCACTTTGAGATTAAAGAAAAAGCGCCTGGTGAAGATGGCACAACTTGGCATGCTGAAATGACCTATAAAGACCAGCTTTTGATGTTTGGCAAACAGGGTGCTTATGATAAAGAGTGCGCTACTAAATCCCCCGTTAGCAGCAGTGTAGCATCACCCATTAATCTTTATATTTATTGTGAAGATGTCGACAAATTTCATAAACACGCAGTCACTGCTGGCGCAAAATCGCTTGCTGCACCCGAAAATACTTTTTGGGGTGACCGTATGTGTCGTTTGCAATGCCCAGATGGTTATGTGTGGTGTTTTGCTACCCATGTGGGCGAAGGGGAGAAAAAATAATGTCAGCTATAATTAATAAAGCCGCGCCTGATTTTGAATTACCCGCTACCAGCAATATCAAAGTCCGACTGTCTAACTTGAAGGGTAAAAATGTGGTATTGTTCTTTTATCCTAAAGATAATACCCCGGGTTGTACGCTTGAAAGCCAAGATTTTCGTGATAACGACAAAAAATTTGCCGCGCTCAATACAGTAATTTTTGGTATTTCGCGCGATGATTTAAAATCGCACGAAAAATTTAAAAATACGCAATCACTTCCTTTTGAATTAATTTCAGACAGCGAAGAAACATTGTGCGATTTATACGATGTGATGAAAGATAAAAATATGTATGGTAAAAAAGTACGCGGCATTGAACGCAGTACTTTTTTGATCGATAAAAACGGTATATTGCGGCAAGAGTGGCGCAAAGTGAATGTAGAAGGGCATGTAGCGGAGGTGTTGCAGGCGATTAAGGAGTTAAGCGCTTCTTACTCGACAAGCCATTAATAATTGCTTTTACCAATGTCGCCAACGGAATGGCGAAAAACACGCCCCAAAAACCCCATAAACCGCCGAATATCAACACGGCGATGATGATCGCGACCGGGTGTAAATCAACCGCTTCTGAAAATAACAGCGGTACTAAAATATTTGCATCGAGCGCGATAATAATGCCATAAGCCAGCATGAGGTAGGCAAAATCTACGCCCCACCCCCATTGTAAAAATGCTACGATTAACACCGGCACAGTCACTAATACCGCACCGATATAAGGAATAATAACCGATACACCCACCAACACACTTAATAACATCGCATATTGTAAACCCATTAAAATAAATACGATGTAACAAACTATCCATACAATGAACATTTCTAATGCTTTGCCACGTACATAGTTGCCAATTTGGCCATACACTTCATGCCAAATTTTATCAATGAGATGCCTATTTTTAGGCAGAAAACGTTCAAACCAATGCAAAATACGGATTCGATCCATCAAAAAGAAATACACCAACAACGGTACTAAAACCAAATAAACGGTTACTACAATGATATCGGGAATCGAAGAAAGTGATGCGGATAAAACCGATTGACTGATATGCGTTAAGCTCGTTTTAAATTCAACTATCCCTTGTTGCACTTGATCAGTGGAAACATATTGTGGATAGCGCAACGGTAAACTAGCAAAAAACGCTTGGCTTTTATCTAATGCACCCGGCAATTGGTTCACCATATTACTTAACTGGCGCCACAGCAATGGCAACAACCCTAGCAGCGCTATAACAACACAGCCGATAAAAAGCGAGAAAGCAAGTGTGACGGCAAGCCAGTGTGGCACTTTCCAACGTTCTAATCTACCGACCAAGCCTTGTAATAAATAAGCCAGCACAATGCTCGCCAACACCGGCGCAAGCATTTTGCCAAAAAATACAAATGCCAAAACAACGAACAATGAAAATAACCAGAACACGGCTATTTCTGTATTGGCAAAATATTGTTTAAACCATTTTGTGATGTATTGGACCATGGCCTCACCCTAACGCTTTGATAATATCTTCCTTACTCGGCAACACATATTTCCACGCATCACCCAGTGGAATAAAACTATCTTGACCCGTAATGCGTTTAATCTGCGGCAGCGGATTTAAATTTTCTACCAGCAATGTGATTAACGCCTCACTGATCGAACCGGTTTTGCGACACTCATCGACAATCAACACCCGTTTGCACGCTTTCACTTCACGTAAAATAGCCTGCTCTGGCAATGGCGCCAACCAACGCAAATCAATGATCTTTACTTTTAACTTTTGCTTCTGTTCCAACTCTTGGGCAGCTTGTCGCGCCAAATAATAACCATTGCCATAAGTAATAATTGCCAACTCATTACTCGTACCATAAACACCTATTTCATCCAAAGCAAGTGTTTCTTCCAAGCGCGGGTATTCAAACAACCACTCGCCATCACCCTCTTTATGTAAATCTTTGGTCATATACAATGCGATCGGCTCAATAAACGCCACCACCCGCTGTTGCTGATAAGCTAACTGCGCGCAAGTCCGCAACATTTTTACCGCATCTAAACCATTCGATGGACAAGCGATGATAACACCCGGGATATCACGCAACACCGCTAATGAATTATCATTATGAAAATGCCCACCAAACCCTTTTTGATACGCCAACCCAGCGATACGAATAATCATTGGATTGGTATATTGCCCGTTGGAAAAAAAAGAAAGTGTCGCCGCTTCACCGCGCACTTGATCTTCGGCATTGTGCAAATAGGCTAAAAATTGAATTTCTGGGATCGGCAAAAAACCATTTTGCGCAAAACCAATCGCATGGCCTAATATAGTTTGCTCATCTAATAACGAATCAAATACCCGGCGCTGACCAAACTTTTCCATCAAACCCGCTGTCACTCGATACACGCCACCCTTCTTAGCCACGTCTTCACCAAACACTAAGGCATTAGGATATTGCAACAACAGATCCGTCAACCCTAAATTGATCATCTGCGATAAATTACGTTTAATTTTAAGTTGCGAATATTGTGCACCAAAAATTTCGGCACGCGTTTTATCAGAAGGTAATGGTGGGATCTTAACCGGCGCAGGTGGTGGAACAACCGATTTCATTACCGCTGCTGCGCTGGTTAAGCGCGGGCGCTGCATCGCTTGTTCCATTTTAACGGCCACTTCTTTACGTGCTGCTTCATAACGTTGCACGATTTGTGCTGCGGTTAAATAACCATTTTCTAAAATAATGCGCGCGCTGTGTAGCAATGGATCGTTAAATTCATTTTTTTCAATATCGGCTTGTGTGCTGTATTGCGATTCAATATCAGATCCAGCATGACCCAACAAACGCACGGTTTTAATATGCAAGAATACCGGCTGTTTTTTAACGCGAGCGATTTGTTCTGCTTCTTGCGCCGCACGATAAACATCAGCCAAATTTAAACCATCGGCTTGAATATAATGCAAAGCAGGGCGTGCTTTAATAATCGTTTCTACCCAACTTTTGGGCGTTGTTACCGAAATACCAATGCCATTGTCTTCGCAAATAAAAACTAATGGTAACGGATAATGTTGATAGGCGACCCATTGTGCAGCATTTAACGCGCCTTGCGTGGTGGAATGATTCAGTGATGCATCGCCAAAGCTACATAAAATCACACTGTCATATGGCAGCTTACTCGCCAGTGCTAATTCTTTCGCACGCGTGATTGAAACCGCTGTACCCACTGCTTTGGGTAAATGCGAAGCGATGGTGCTGGTTTGTGGCGGCACAAATAAGGGCACGCTGCCAAAAACTTTGTGGCGCCCTGAGGCAATAGGGTCTTCGCTCGAAGCCATCAATGATAATAAATGATCATAGACGGGATCAGTTTTCGGCAAATGGCGCGCGCGCTGAATCATAAAAGCGCCACTGCGATAATGTAAAAAAGCCATATCGGTATGCCGAAATACTTTCGCGACGGCAGCATTACCTTCGTGGCCACTGCTGCCGATAGTATAAAACCCAAGGTTTTTTTCTTTGAGTAAACGTGCCATCAAATCAAGATGACGGCTTAATAATTGCGATTCAAATAATTGCAGAAAATCATCGGCGTTTAACCCAACCGCTTCAGGTTTAAGCAAACTACGCGCGGCGGGGAGTTGCCCACTCAGCACATATTGCGTAAAATTTTCATCGACAACTTTGGCACGATCAAGCATATTATAGTAGTCTCATTAAATATTTAATTATAATCACAACTTATGAAAATCCCCAAACACCGCTATGATTATATATTGATTCTTTATTTTCCAATACTAGCACTTGGGATAACGCTAGCTCTGTTGGTTGGTCGCTATTTTTTGGCCACAACAGACATCGTACTTATGCTGGTTTTATTGCTGGCAACTTTACTGGCCATTTCACCGTTTGGCAAACAGAGAATACCTATTTTCAACAGTTCCACTCATAAAATACCCTGGGCGGTTCGGCTCATTGCCCTACAACTCAGCTTATATCTGTTATTTTATATGTTGACGCAAACCACACCCCTCAACCTGCTGCCACAAGGCTATATTGGATTATACCCACCAACCTGGCCGCTGTATCTATTGCTGGCCATTGTTTTTGCTTTTAATGCCGCGCAGAAAAAAAATGCGCCGCTCATTGATACCTGCTTAAGACCGCTATTTGGTCATTGGCTTGATAGTATTTTTGGTACAGCGATCGATATCTTAATCAAGCAAGGATTATTTTTCGTCTGTGCCAGCACTGTGAGCATCGCGCTTTTGCAAATACTCACGGTGTTGAGTCATTGGTTACATTGGCCTTTGGCCGATCATTTACAAATCAGTAATTTATTGCTGACAACTTTAATTTTTTTCTTATTGGCGCTGCCGCTCTGGCAACGTTATACACGGGTTTTATGGTATCAAGGCGTTAGCTTAAGAAAATTTTTGGCGCTCTTTATTATTTTATTATTAAGCTTGCTGCTATTATTTAATTTAGCCACTTATTTATTTGTTTATTTTTTTCCGCAAATACACCCAGCAAATTCGACCTTGGGAATTCACGCCAATAATTTTATCGCCAATTTATTAACCTGGCCTACCAGTTGGCAATTATTTTCTTTTGTTTGGTGGATCGGTTGCGCACCGTTGATTGCCTGGTTAACAGCGCAGTGCATTCAAGGTCAAAAAATTCGCGTGGCGATTGCGGTTGGGTTTATTACACCTTCTGGCGCAGCTTTGGCGTGGTTGTGGTTAGCAAAATATTCGTTATTGCTCAATGCCAGTTATTGGCAATTAGTGCTGGCTATTATTAGTTTAGTGCTTATTTGCGTATTATTTAAAGATGAATATCTCACGACGTTACTCATTTCATCGGGCTCCGGAAAAAATGTACACCACCGTATCTCGCTAAGCTCCATACGCGCCCTATTTGCAGTGACCGCTTCAACACTAACGCTCTATTTGTTAACCGGGCTGCCGCTTATTACACTGCTATTTTTTAGTGTTACGCTGACTTGCTTCCTGGCTTTTTTGTGCGTGCTGTTGGCGCACCTCCTAACCTTAAGGTTCCACTAAATCTAGAAAAAGCTTTGCAATTTTGTCAATCCAGGGTATTTTATAGAGCAAAATAAAATGATAAAACGGGGTCAATTGTGATAGACGCAGATGGGTTTCGAATAGGGGTTGGCATTATTGTGACCAACCATAGCGGCCAAGTGGTTTGGGCACGCCGTATTAAACAAAATGCTTGGCAATTTCCACAAGGGGGCTTATTAGAAGATGAACCCCCCGAAGCCGCATTATATCGGGAATTACAAGAAGAATTAGGCTTAGAAACGCAAGATGTAGAGCTCATCGGCAGCACGCGTGGGTGGCTTTCTTATCGCCTGCCCGAACGCTTACAACGCCGCCATATGAAGCCGTTGTGTATTGGCCAACGCCAAAAGTGGTATCTGCTCAGGCTCATCGGCAAAGAAGATCGCATCAAGCTCGATTTGACCGATTCGCCGGAATTTGACCGCTGGCGCTGGGTCAATTATTGGTATCCGCTCAAACAAGTCATCGCCTTCAAACGTCATGTTTATCGACGTGCGCTCGAAGAATTGGTGGAATTCTTACCCGAAGTGAACCGAAAACAACGCAATAGCGCCCCAAAAACTAAAAAAAACCCGGAGATTGCTCAGTAACAGCTCAAGAACGCCTATAATATAAGCATGCTTAACATCCTGCGCCGCATCGTTCAAGAAATTAATGCTTCAGCCCATTTTAATGACGCGCTGCAAATACTTGTGAAACGCGTGCGGGAGGCCATGGCCACTGAAGCCACTTCCATCTTTTTAATCGACAAACTGCATAAAGAATATGTGTTACTGGCCACCGATGGCCTTAACCCCGCCGCCGTGGGTAAAACCCATATCAAAATGGGTGAAGGCTTAGTTGGCTTGGTCGGCCTACGTGGCGAACCCATTAATATCGACAATGCTCCCGCGCACCCAAATTTTTTGGCAGCCCCAGAAGTGGGCGAAGAGCGCTATAAAGCTTTTCTCGGCGTTCCCATCATTTATAACCGTCGCCTGCTCGGCATTTTAGTCGTGCAGCAACAAAAGAAACGCCGCTTTGATGAAGCCGAAGAAGCTTTTCTCGTCACTATGTCAGCACAACTCGGTGGCGTTATTGCCCATGCCGAAGCAACTGGCACTATAAGCCAATTGCTTAATGCCAGTGTGGTGCAAAATCCAACGAAAAAAGATATTGTCTTCCCCGCCCTACCGGGTGCGCCCGGCATTTGTATAGGAACGGTCGTAGTGGTTTATCCGTTAGCTGATCTCGATGCCATCCCGCATCGTAAAACCAAAAATATTGCCGCTGAATGTAAAACTTTTTCTAAAGCATTACGCGCGGCGCGCGCTGATATTCGTAAACTCAAAAAACGCTTAGCACATTTGCCAGAAGAAGAACGCGCGTTGTTTGATGCTTATTTATTAATTCTCGATAGCGAACATTTAGAAAATGAAGTTTTAACAGTGATACAAAGCGGATTATGGGCCCCTACTGCGCTGCGCAAAGTCATTCACCAACATGTGCAACAATTTTTAGAAATGGATGATGATTATCTGCGTGAACGCGCAACGGATATGCGCGATCTTGGCCGGCGTATTCTCATGCATTTGCAAAGCGCTGAACACGCTCACCCTAGTTATCCTGAAAATACTATTTTAGTAGGCGAAGAAGTCACCGCTTCTAATTTAGCCGAAGTACCGAAAGGGCATTTAGTCGGTGTGGTGACTAAACAAGGTTCCTCCAATTCACATGTAGCGATAATCGCCCGCGCCATGGGCATACCGATTGTCATCGCAGTAGAAAGCTTGCCCATCAGTGAATTAGAAGGGCACGAAATTATCGTCGATGCGTTAGAAGGTTATATTTATGTCGCGCCTTCGGCGAAATTGCGTAACAATTATAATAAACTCATTACGCAACAACGCGCGTTCACTGCTAACCTTGAACAATTCCGCCATTTACCAGCAGAAACTTTAGATGGACAAAATATTTCGCTCTGGGTCAATACCGGTCTTACTTCAGATGCCACCTTAGCACTGACTGCCGGTGCAGAAGGCATTGGTTTGTATCGCACTGAAATTCCGTTTATGGATCGTGATCGCTTCCCTGCCGAAGAAGAACAATATCTCATTTATCGGCAATTATTGAGTGCGTTTGCACCACGCCCAGTAATCATGCGCACGTTGGATATTGGCGGCGATAAAAATCTAACTTATTTCCCCGTGGTAGAAGATAATCCTTTTTTAGGTTGGCGCGGCATTCGCATTACCTTAGATCACCCCGAAATTTTTTTAGTGCAAATTCGTGCGATGTTGCGCGCAAATATCGGTCTTGATAATTTACAAATTATGTTGCCGATGATCAGCAGTTTGCAAGAAGCCGACGATGCATTGCGTTTTATTCAACAAGCGTTTGCGGAATTACGTGCAGAAAATTTACCGGTGACGATGCCACCTGTGGGCGTGATGATCGAAGTACCTTCGGCAATTTATCAAGCCCCGGCGCTGGCGCACTATGTGGATTTTTTATCAGTGGGTAGCAATGATCTCACACAATATTTATTAGCAGTTGATCGCAATAATGCACGTGTGGCCAATCTTTATGATGCTCTCCATCCAGCCGTGTTACATGCTTTAGTCCAAATAGTAGAAGCCGCGCACAACGCTGGCAAACGCGTGAGCATTTGCGGTGAAATGGCCAGCGATCCGATTGCCGTGCCGTTATTATTAGCGATGGGTTTTGATGCACTGAGCATGAACGCCACAGCGTTACCGCAGATAAAATGGGTCATCCGCCATTGCCATTTGCAACAAGCCAAAGAATTATTAGGTGAAGTTTTACTAATGCAAAATACCGCCGCTATTCGCCAGCGAATGCAACAAGCGCTGGTGGATTTGGGATTGGGGGAGTTGGTTAGAAGAAAATAATTAACCAGGCGCCAAAGAACTTCGCGAACGGCTACTAGAAACAGAACTCATATCATCATCTTCTATTGAACTTCTACTGAGCATTGTAGACATACTTGCTGATAACGGCGATGCAACTGACGAAACACTGCTGGTACTTGCTGTGGTTAGAGCTATTGGTGCAGAAAGTGATTTATTAGTGTTGATTTTATAAGCCATCATACACAATTCTCGTACTGCTTTTCTTTCAAGACTTTCATGAATGAGCATGCGATATTTATTAAATAAACTGTGTTTTTTATCTTCGAAATTTGGACTTTTCTTAGCTTTAATTAAATCATCCAATGCATCTCTTAACCCCGGCACATCAATAATATCGACTTCAAATACATCTTTTTTATTATTTATATAAAAAAACTTTGCAAGTTCATGACCCATTGCACCAGGGAACATAGTGGCTTCAACCAATAAATAAGATGATTTATGCCTCTCCGTAATTATCGGCATTGATTTTGCAACACGCAACTTTGTTGAAACTACAACTTCATGATGTTCCATGTTGCCCAATTGGCTACATTTTTTGATAAAATCAGCGAATTTCTTACCCTTGTAATGACGCTCACCAATCATTGCAAACATGACTAATGCGGCACTTACATCAGAATCATGATATAGCGGAAATAAATTGTCGGGTACAACCGTACTAGCAGGAAGATGGGTAGCAACTTCAGCTGTTTTAGTTTTTGTTTTAACTGGTTCCTTAAACCACAATTGTATAATTTCAGGTATAAGTTTTTCACGCAATTCACACTCAATACCTTCATCTTCTTGTTCTTGGTTAGAACCAAATCGATCATTACTTATTATAGAACCATGAAAACGGCGAACCAATGCATCGAGTTCATCTGTTGGAATATCAAAAAATCTATCAACCTTATCTTTTCTTACTTGGTTGTCTAATTCTTCTTTGCTGCGGCCGGTATTAATTAGATCTAGTATTTCTTGATACCATTTATTAATTTTTTTTCTACCCTCCCTCAACAATGCTGTTTCAAATTTAGGCTCTATTGCCGCAATAAAATCTCCTATAGAAGCAATAACAATAACCGGGTTTTCAAGAATATTTTTTAAGGCATGATGATACGCTGTACGTTGGTTTTCTTTTTCTTCTCGCTCGACAGAAGTAGAAGCCTCAAACATTAAAACTAAATTTATGCGAATTAACAAATGTGCCAACGCTAAGGCGGTATTTTTTTTATTTATCTCGGTATTTCTGTCAGTCGCACCCTTAGCTTTATAGTTAAAATAAATGACTGCCATTTTACAAACATATTCACACAAATATTTTTTATATTCAGTCCCTTTTTTTGACTCGCTATTTCTGGTAACTACTGTCGATGTTTTAGCAGGTGCTAATTTTACTGACGGACCTTTTGCACCACTATTTGTATTAGCTGGGGCGGTGAAAAAAAACTTATTAATACGTACTGGTTTTTCAGTATCATGAGCTTGATCATTATCAACCTTAATTTCTGGCGCAGCCGCTTCATAACTCTGCACTTTTTTCTTTATGGGGTCCTTTTCAGATATTTCTTTTGCTTTAGATAATAAATTTTCATATTTGCTATTAAGGGTATCATAGTACTTTTTTAATTCATCTAGCAAAGGAGTTACTAATTTTTCATCTAGATTACCCAATAATTCTATTATTTTGCTTTGGCTTCTAGAAATTATACCCATATCAAAGTTGTGCTGGACTTCCCTTGAACAGGCAAGCAAATCATCTTGCAAACGAACATCATTGGGCTTTAAATTCCGCTCTAAATAACCTGCATAAATATTTTTATTAAAATCGATAATTTTATCATGCAGACTTTTAATTTCTACAAGTGTATTTGTACAGGCTAATAAATCCCCTCTAATATCTTTAATTTTACTTTCCGCCTCTGCAGTCAATTTTTCTTTTTGTTGTATTACCTTTTCTTCTTGGATTATATTTTCTCTAGCTAAGCGCTTTGGCTCAGCTTCTTTACTTTCGGTGTTATTATTAGTTTGTTGAACTTCCTCACCAGTATTTTCCTGGGGTCTTTGGCGACGACGCGTCACACTATTATGGGCGTTTTCCCCATTAGTATTAGATGTTTGACCTCTTGCTGAATTTTCCGCTTTCGCTTCAGCATCTGCTTGGGTTGGTTGTTGAGGCCGCGGTGTTCTAAACATTTGTTGATTTGAAAAACACTGAGAAAGTAAATTTCTTGCAAAAAAAAGAAATGGGGATAGCCCAACACTAATAAAAAATACCCCCCCAATTTTACCCCAATCGTTTGAACTACATTCCTTCGGACGCCAGCCAGACCACAACGCGCCCCTGGATTCTAAAAATTTTATATTATTTTGAGCTTGCTCTGACCCTTTGTGACCATAAGCAATATCCAATGCTGTTTTAGTCACTTTATTTAGTATGTTGATAGCCGCATGATTATCTAACAAAAATTGGGCAAGCCACGTCCTATCTTCAGGCAACATCATTGCTGTGTGCAACAAAGTATTTCCGTCGGAATCACGCTGGGTAAAATCAACACCAACTTCCTTAAATGTTGGAAAAACATCGGTACGATTGATCAATATTGCATATTGTACCAAATTAATATTATCAAAAACTTGATCGCCTACTTGGTAAGTACCGCGCTTTGAAAAAACGTCCGCATCACAAATGTAAAGATAGTCTCTCACGATATTCAACTTTTGACGCATAATATTTTTTAAATTATTTGAACTTACATCGTTGTTACCCAAAATATTTACAGGCAGAACCTCCATTTTATATTTTGGATCTGCCACCACCGTTTCCGCCGCAGCAAATATGCTTGGCGGCGATAAGCGACCCAAAATAAAATTCCAACCTCTACCCAGATATTCGGTGGTTCTTTGATGTAAAGTATTATTAGCTTCGAAAGATACCGTTTGTGATATCAGATGGAACCCCGATGGCGTCTTAACGTAAGTGGTTTCATTTCTGATATGGCTCATCAGATTGATCGATTGCAACATTTTTACCACGTGCGATCGGGTGAGGGTGTTATACGCTTCTCTACCCGCCAAAACCAGGCAGTGACTGGAAAAATCAGTAATGCGATTCGCTAATGCTGTATCAAAACCGTTGCGTAATGCGATTTGCTGCCCCAAGGTCGACAACGTTTTAAACGTAATGTCGTTCAGCACATAGCCATCAAGCGCGCTGTTGGCAATTTGCGTAAAACCAATTAATAAGGTTAGCTCTTTAGCTACTGTCGGCGTCCATTGCGGCAACCATCCATTTTGATGCAGTAATTTGCTTAGGTTACGAGTAAACTCACCCGTCATGACAATACTTATACTCAGCTCCCAATAAGGATTGGAAATTGTACTCGCTTTAAATGCACTAGCACCAATACTGACCACCGCATCTAACACATTCAAACCCAAAGCTTGAATATTGGCCGAGGTCAGGCCGTCACGCCATGAAACAGCTCGCCAGGCCGGTAGAGTAGGATTAACAGAGGCATTGATATAGCGAGCAAAACCAATATTCCCACCTACAAATGATTCTTTAAATTTTGCGAACATGGTTTGTTATTTTCCTGCTGAATGGGGGTTAGAAGGAATTTCGTGAGATGTTACTAGAAACAGAACTACTGGTAGAACTAGGGCCACTACTTTTTACCGAACTTGTGCTTGTATCTGTGCTTGGAGGCGAAAGTATAGACATACTGGCAGATAAACGTCGAGCCATTCCACTACTTCCACTGCCAGGCAATGGCTGAGTACTCGCTAGTTCAGGAAACTCTTCAGTTGGCTCCTCTTCATCAAGCTCCGGCTCATCATCTCCCCAAACACTTACGCCGTGCATTGCAGAACTGCTCGCTGATGAAACACTGGATGAGTTAGTACTACTCGTACTCACTGACGAAACACGGCTGGGTTTTTTTGTTTGAAAGATTTTATCAACATCATCAGGGTTACATTTGTTCGGATTGATTTCATAAGCCATCACGCACAAGTCGCGTACCATTTCACGGACGATACTTTCATGAATTGCAATGCGGTGCTTCTCAAGCAATTCTAGTTTTTTCTTTTCTAAATGTGACGCTTGTTTTAAACGAATTAATTCTTCCAAATCTTCACGCAAACCATCCATATCATCAATCGCGACTTCGCATAATTCTCCCCTTTTGTTAATGTGAAAAAATCTCACGAGCCTATAACGATAGGATTCTTTTCTGCCACTACTCTCGATTAATAAATAAGAGTCTTTTATAATTTCATCTGGAATACGGGCTGAAATTTTTATATCGATTGCGGCTGAAACTTCGTGATATTCCATGCCTTTAAGCTGTTGGCATTTCACAATAAATTCTTTCATAGCCTTTTCTTTTCCTTTAATAGTTTTGTCTTTTTCTTTATAAGTCCGTTCACCAATCATTGAAAATAGCGCAACTGCGGCGGGAAGATCCAGTAGATTTTCTGTGGGAAATAAAAATAGCTTTCTCGGATCAACAGCAGTGTCTTGAGAAAATGAAGCCGACGTAGATACGCTTTTAGCTTTTAATTCTTTAATACCAAGACAGAACAACCGATTAATTACAGGTATTAATTCATTGCGCACGTGTAATGCATAACTTTCATCTTCAACTTCTTTATCATCACTTACCCGATTGGTGCTGGTAAGCTTTGTATAATAATCATTAAGCAACCCTTGCACATTCGTTGACGGTTGGAATATCCTTTCTATTATTAGTTGACTTCTTTGCTCATCCAGTTCTCTTTGTGGAAGCTTACCTAAAAGACTTTCTATTTCTCCTGCTAATAAAATGGCGGTTTTTTCTTCGGTAGGGCTGCTCTCTGTTAGCAATTTAACATATACCGTTTTGACTGTTTGTTGCGCTGTCGTGATAATCGCATCATCATCTCGCAAAATCTGATGTATCGCATGACTAGTAGCTGTACGTTCTTCAGCTCTTTCTGCAGTTTCAGAAGTACGTTCATAACGCAGCAAAGCGAGGTTTAAACGCGCCAACAAATGCTGTAATGCGCATATAGTTCTTTTGGTGTTTTCCCGGGTATTATCTGCAGTATTTTTAGTCACATCAGATTTATGACTGGCCAATATCAGCGCTATTCTGCGCAAATATTCAAATATATAATTTCTGCGTACCGCGCGCCCTATTTTGTAAGGAACACGGGTAGCAACCAATGCTGTTTTTGCCGGCTGCGCTGGCGTTGATGTTGGTTTTGATGCTGATGGCGGTTTATTAGGAACAGATGATGATGTAGGGTTTAGATTTGTCCATTTGTTAATGCGTTTAGGAGGAGGAGTAGGTTTTTCATCATTTTCATCTTGGCCATCATGTGATTCCGACCCCGTTGAGATGTTTGAGTTGAAAGAACTTGAGGCTGAAGCTGAAGAAGTCGAGGTTGAAGCAGATGACCTTATATGAATGCTGCGTGGTTTATTACTACCAGCCGGTAATTTTTTCCTAGGCGCTGCGTTTGCTGCATATATTGCATCTTCTGTTTCCTTTACTTCCTGAAAATTCTCTGCAATTTTCTTATAATATTTTGTTATTTCGTCAAGTAATGGCTTTGCTTGTGTATCTAATAAGGTACATACTGCTTTCCATTCCTCATTTTTTTTTAATTCTTGCGTTGGCATATCAACAAACTGAGAAGCCTTGACCAACTCCGCACTTATCTTTTGCATCCTCTCTTCAAACTCGCCCACTGAGCTAGTAGCCATAGCTTCGGCGCAAGCTCTTCTCCTACCTGTTAACTCTTTTTTCAAATGAAAATCTTTAAATTTTAACTCAATTTCTAATAGACCCTGATAGCGGTTATTGATAAAATCGATAAAATTTTTGTGTATTTCTGCAATGTTGCAGATCATCTCTTTACATCCAGCCAATATTTCTTCCAGCCGAACAATTTTCTGCTTTAATCGGTCATATTCATCGCATCGTCTTTTTTCTTCTTGCCCAACCAACGCTTTTTGATCAGCCAATTTTTCTTCAGTGGCCTGCTCCACAATTGCAGAATTATTTGGGTTGGCTGACGCATATTCAGGTTGTTGCTGTCTATTAGCACGAAGTCTGAGGGAAGTATTGCTTGCACTTGCAGCAGAATTTGTAGTGGGTGGTACGGAAGTGTCCTCTGTTATACTATCAGCTTGAGCGGGAAGAGCAGTTGGAGTTTCGCTACGCAGAGGCTGGTTGTTATTAGATAAGCGTCGCCGCAGGTTATAGTGACAACAAAACAAAAACCCCGTACCCAATATAGAAACTACGACCATAAAAACGAGTTGAAGATACTCGCTTTGCCCAAAGCGGCGATGGGTAATACCGCCTCTGGATTTTAACAAGCTCGCATCAGCTCGATCGGAATTTTTAACGTCCCGTGCTACCATAAGAGCTGTTTGACCATAATTGTTCACTGCGTTAACATCGACACCATTCTCTAGCAAAAAACTAACCACTTCAGTACATTCTTCAGGTGCGATCATTGCTACATGCAATAAAGTATCTCCTGCGCTATTTCGCTGTGCAAGATCAGCGCCATTTTCTTTAAATATTTTGCAAGCTTCTACATTATTCGTTAATACGGCAAGCTCGAATATATTAATGTTATGAAATGTGTGAGATCCTATTTCCACATCTTTGCGAAGTGAATAAAAACTCTTATCGCAGACCCTAACGAAACTGCGCAAAAAACTCATTTTATTAAAGAAGATAAAGTTAAATAGCTTCTCGAAGTTAAATTCATCTTGAGTAAAAAGATCACGATATTCGTTTTTTCTTAAGAATGCTGTGAAATATTCTAATAGTTCACTTAAAGCAATAATATGTTCCTGTGCCTCATGTTCCTGCTCCTTAGAAATAGCACCAGTTAAAAAGATTATAACCTTTTTAATTTCACCTTCTTCTTCAAGATCAGCAAAGTTTTTTTCACATATTTCCTTCACACGTTCTATTTTTCTCGTATAAATTGCATACGCCATTTTTAGTGCATATTTTCCTTTGGGTAAAGCATCGTCAGATTTTTTTAAGTCAGGATTTTTTTTAACTAGTATATCTGCTACTTTTTCCTCGCCTTCACTACGTGCCAAAAGTAAAAGTCGTTCATTTCTTGATATGATATTACTTTCATAGAATTGATGATTGAAAAAATATTCAAAAATATCATAATGGCGTTTTAATAACGCTAATTCAACAGGAGTATACCCCTCACTATTTTCGTGATCGAGCTGACCACTCTGTACAAAAACTTCATCTACGGTATCCCGATTTCCACTTGTTACTGCATAATCGAGCGCAGAATCATTCTGTGTATTTCGCAGCAGAACAGAAGCCCCCAAGTTTTTAAGCTTCACCACTTCCGCATGATCGCCTTTCTCACAAGCCCGCATCAACGCGTTCATGCCATTTTCATCAAAATTATTTACACCATGATCATTTACGAGGATACGCCCAGTATTTTTCTTCTTGCGACCCTCCTCAGCTTTGGCGCTTGGTGTCAAAGCCAAATCATTGTTAAGCGCTGAATGAAAGCTCTCATCACCTATAGACAGCAAACCTTTTGCTATATCAGGTCTATCCATACTTATAAACGTATAAAACCGTGGCAGATTACCTGCATTTAATTTAATGTTATTTTGTTGGAAAAATTCAATAATATAGTCCATTATTTTTTGCCGTTCTCTCTGTAAAAACTCCACCCCTCCCTGCGCTGATTCAGGCTCAAAAAATGCTAAAAAAATATCATTAATTTGATTTTGTATTCTAGCAAAATGATTTTTAAAAACATGTTGAACAAAACTCAAATCACCTTGTACCATTGCATAAATAACCGGAAAATAAATTGCACCTTCAAATTTTGGTAACAGCTTGTTTAATAGTTCTGGACAATGATCCACCACCATGATCGCAGCTTTGCTATCTTTTAAATTCAGTGCTCCTTCAAGAATACTCAGACATTCCGCACGTTTCACATTCACATCATAATAATTTTTCTGGTGATCCAATAAAGCAGCAAATATTTTATACCATTTATTTAACATTGCTTTAACGATTGGTCGATCCGTTGTTATATCTGCTATTGTTCGAGGTATATTACTATTCGGTTTTAAACACAGCTCTAATATTTTGATATCACTTTCCCTCTCCATATAGAAAAGCATCGTATAGCCCTTGTTATCCACCGCATTACAATCTGCGCCGTGGTCTACAAGAGATTTAGCTGCGTCATAGTAACCACTAAAAGCTACGACCATTAATGCCGTAGAACCCTCTTTATTTTTCGCATTTATTAAATCGTACTTGTTTGGCTGAATAGAGATGTATTCTAATAAAAGCTCAAAAATGGCTTTATTATTTGAGTTCCATGGAGGGTTGAAAGAATAAAAAAGAGCCATGCCGCCTGTTGTATCACGTAAACCAACATCGGGTTTATGTTGTAACAGTATTTTAACTTTTGCATAATCTTCAGCTCCTATGGCGTTTATAAGAGCTGTTCTTCCATTAGCATCCTGCATATTGATATTAGCTGGGGTGATAAACGCTTCAAATGCATCATCACCGATCCGATTGCCATGGCTTTTTCCTTTTGCGTAAATATGCAATTGGGTTTCGCCATCTTTACCTTGGGCATTCAAGTCAATATCATTTCTTAAACGAAAGCCGGGATT
>Ga0206983_114_pt1 | contig 46558 bp, 29 predicted proteins | sample Alteio_BWMinCont_15_FD_153306 | JGI IMG/M metagenome (GOLD analysis project Ga0206983, IMG submission 153306) | Enriched cells from forest soil in Barre Woods Harvard Forest LTER site, Petersham, Massachusetts, United States -... | ecosystem: Environmental > Terrestrial > Soil > Temperate forest >... | reverse complement strand
AAGGACTTGCACCGTGCGTAATGCACCGGCACCTAAAGCGGAAAACATCTCATTTTTATTTTTATAATGTAATTTGCGAGCAGTGGTCTCAAAATCAATGCCAGATATAGCTAAACGATGGCATTCACGCTCTATCATCGCTTGACCATCGATCACATTTTTATCGTAGTCTTGTAGTTTGAACCAATGATGCACTTTCGCTTTCGCGCGTGCTGTTTTTAAATATCCCAATTGTGAATTCAACCAATCACGACTAGGGTTTGGATTTTTAGCGGTTAAAATTTCTACTTGTTCGCCGGTAATTAATGTGTGCGTCAATTGCACTAAATGATTATTAATTTTTGCACCACGACAACGATGGCCAACTTCACTATGTATCTGATATGCAAAATCAAGAGGGGTCGAACCTTGCGGTAGATCGACAATTTCACCAGTAGGGGTGAATACATATACACGATCGTCTAAAGTTGCATTTTGTACCGGATTGATCGCAGTGCCTGATTTTACCAAATCTTTTTGCCATTCTAATACTTGGCGCAACCAAGCAATTTTGGCATGATAATCTGCTCTTTGCTTATGGGTCTCTTTATATTGCCAGTGTGCGGCGACGCCATGTTCAGACTCTGCGTGCATTTCGTGGGTGCGAATTTGTATTTCAATATTTTTATTATTCGGGCCGATCACCACGGTGTGTATGGAACGATAACCATTGGGTTTAGGGGTGGCGATATAATCATCAAACTCTGATCGTAATGCTTTCCATTGACCATGCACGATGCTTAAAACGTTATAACATTCGTCAATGGTAGTGACTAAAACTCGCACTGCATTGAGATCATAAATTTGATCAAAGCCCATTTTTTTACGGCGCATTTTTTGAGAAATGCTATAAATATGTTTAACGCGGCCGGTGATGGAAAAATCTTTCATGCCACTTTCTTGCAATGTAGTTTGTAGATCGGTAATTATTTTTTCGATATATTTTTCGCGCTCAATGCGTGTTTCATGCAGGTTATCTGCAATTTCGCGATAAGCAGTCGGTTCTAAATAACGAAAAGAAAGATCTTCTAATTCCCATTTCAATTGGCCAATACCTAAACGGTTGGCAAGTGGGGCATAAATAGCTTTAGTTTCTTTGGCGATAGCGCGGCAAGTATCTGCATCGAACACTTCTAAAGTACGCATGATCGACGTGCGTTCGGCCAATTTAATAATAACCACGCGCATGTCTTGCGCCATGGCTAATAGCATTTTGCGCACGTTTTCTAGTTGCGTGTGATTTTCACTATCGAGACCAGGCAGAGTACGGATGGCTTCCATTTGGATAGTACCTTGCACCAAATTTGCCGTCTGGTTGCCTAAATGATCACGCACATCGTCTAAACTAAGATCGCCGTACTGCACACTGCTATAAACAATCGCTGCAGCAATAGTTTCGCTATCAAGGTGTAGATCAAGCAGAACTTCGGCCATGATCAAACCTTGTTGTAAGCAAGATATGCCAGTGAGGGTAGGCTTGTCTTCACCGGCGAGTTGGCTGAGCACACAAGCATGACGAATGAGTTGTAGATCTTGATTGCTGCGCAGCGTAGCCGTATGTTGCAACCAGGCTTCTAGATTTATAGATCCGTCAGTATTGATGTGGGGTGATACTTTTACTTTTACCATTTTACCCTTTCTCTGCTAAAAACTGGCAAATTTTATCTTCTAAGAGGTGGTAGGGTGCTTGCTTGCCGACAAAACCATTGATCAAAATGGCGAAGGTGAGCGTTTGATGGTTTGCAGTTTCGATATAGCCTGCAAGGCCACTGGTGCTTACCATGGTGCCAGTTTTAGCATGTACTTTGCCCTGCACGGGGCCACCTAAGCGATAGCGTAGTGTACCATCAATACCTGAACTCGGTAATGCTTGATAAAACACATTATTCGCGGGTAATGAGCGATAAGCATAGTTAAGCAATGTAGCAAATTGAGTGGGGTTGACTAAATCATAGCGCGAGAGGCCTGCACCGTCGACCATCACCATATTGTGAAAATTAATGCCCGTGCGTGGGCTAAGAATCGCGCGCACGGCTTGGCTGCCATTATTCCACGTGCCAGTGGTATTGAAATACGTACCGCCTAGTTTTTTGAATAAGGTATCAGCGATGAGGTTGTCTGATTTTTTCAACATGCGTGTGATGAGTGCGCTTAGCGGCGCAGAATTATGCTCAGCCAATAATTTAGCAGAAGCAGGGGTTTGACCATAACGTACTCCACCCGCTAAAGTAATACCATGTTGATTCAACAAATGCAGCAAAATATCTGTTCCGGCTTTGCGTGTATCATTTAAAGCAATCGACAGACCCATGGGCGCATGTTTCGGTGCTAAGCAACCAGATAAAACATAAGTATTATTGCCAGAGGCGACCAGATCTAACGGGCATTGCCAATAATCGGCCTGGCGCGTGGTGACCCTATTCAGAATGGAGATATTAGCGAGTGTGCCTTCAATACTAATGTGCCCGGGAGTATTGGCTTGAGTTCCCGCCGCTAAACTTACGCCAAAACAATTACGGTTTAAAATAATCGAAGTGGCGGGCGCGGCATAACAAAGAATTTGTTCATCCCACATCCAACCGGGGGCCCAGTTAACCTGATCTAATGCGGTGTCATCAATCACTAAACTGCCTTGAATAATTCGTACACCACGCTGACTTAAAATGGCAATCATATTATTGAGATCATCTATCGTCAGCATTGGGTCGCCGCTAAATTTAACATAAAGGTTGCCCGGCAAAATACTGTTTATAGGAATTGTGTTGCCAAACATTTGGGTAGAAAAAACATAATTGGGGCCCAAATACGCTAGCGCTGCCGTGGCAGTGAAAAGTTTCATGGTGCTGGCGGGCATAAACATGCGATTAGCATCGTGTTGATACAGCGTAGCACCCGTGCTAGTCGATTGCACAATAACGCCTACGCTGACATCATGGTTAAATGAATTAATAATTTGGTCGAGACCTTGCTGAATGCTGGTATCAACGGGTGTAATGGGTGCTGCTGGTTGTGTAGGTGGAATAGTGTTTGCTTGCGCAGTGGCGATCCCAATGAGTAAGCAAGTGAGTATAATAGACAGTGTTTTAATTGTGTTCATGATAGTTCCTTTTAAACATTCTTCTCAAACAACCCAATGGCCTCAACATGCTGCGTGTGAGGAAACATATCCATAATTCCTGTTTGCGTTAATTGATAACCGTGATTGATTAATTCACCCGCATCGCGCGCAAAAGTAGCTGGATTACAAGATACATAAACAATTCTTTTGGCGTTGAATTTTACAATCTGGGGAATAGTTTCAAGTGCACCGGTACGTGGTGGATCCAACAAGATTTTATCAAACGGTTGTTTGGCCCAACTGCTATGCGTGAAATCGGTGGTGAGGTCAGCTTGATAAAAATGCGCATTACCAATTTTGTTCGCTGCGGCATTTTTTTGCGCCAGTTGTATTAATTCAGCATCACCTTCAATACCTATAATTTCTTTACCAAAACGCGCTAACGGCAGTGTGAAATTGCCTAAACCACAGAATAAATCTAAGATGCGATCATTTTCGTTCGGTGCTAATAATTCGATCACTCGTTTTACCATTTGCTGGTTTAAATCTGCATTTACCTGAATAAAACCGGTAGGGTCAAATTCCAAGGTGACGGAATATTCCGGCAAACTATAGTGTAGTTTTTCTTGCTGGCAATAAATTAATTCCATCGGCAGCGGTTTATTGGGCTGTACGTAGATATTAAATTGATGTGTTTTACCAAAAGCGATCAACTGCTCTTTATCGGTTTGCGACAAATCAACCATATGACGAAACACCAACGCAGTCACATTATCACCTACGGCCACTTCGATTTGTGGGATATGTTGAAACGCGGCTAAACCAGCAATTAATTTTTTTAGTGCGGGAATGGCATGGCCTACGCTAGGGTGTAACACTTCGCAACGATTTAAATCTGCTAAATAGCGGCCGTTTTTTTCTCGAAAGCCCACTAGAACAGCCTGTTTTTTAATAACGAATTTTGCACCTAAACGTGCTTTGCGACGATAACCCCATTCAGCGCTGGTTAATGGCGCAAGAATTTGTTGCGGTTGGATTTTACCAAAATGCTGTAATTGCTCTAAAAACATTTGTTGTTTCAGATTTAATTGCGTCGCTTTATTCATGTGTTGCAATGCGCAACCACCACAAATAGCAAAATGCTGGCAGGCGGGTGTTACCCGTTCAGGTGAAGCTATTATAATCTCGGTAGCACGACCTTCATCATATTTTCCACGACACAACGTATAGTGAAATACTACTTTTTCCCCCGGCAAAGCATTATCGATAAAAGTGATTTTGCCGTTAATATGCGTAATTCCGCGCCCATCGTGACTTAACGCGGTAATTTCTGCAGTTTGCGGTGCTGTTTGCAGCGGTTTTCGGTGTCTAGAATATCTCTTCATAATGTTCTTCGCGGTGTTAAATCAGGGATTAAGGAACAATAAATCATGCAAGCGTCAAGTATTTTACACAACAAACTGTATTTTAAATCATAAGCATGACATTTACTTAAAAAAACCTTTTATTTATTAATTGACAAATGCTAACTTATTGAAAACATTCACTATTTTAATATATGGGCAAAGAATGTGCAATGTGTAAAATGCCCCTTAAAAATAGGCTAAAAATACAGTTTCACACGGAATGTCCACAAAGTTATCCACAACATCTGTGGATAATAAATAAAAACTTTTTAAATAGCGAATTATTTGGTATTGTTGCCTATCCCAGGCCTAAATACGGAGCATTAAAAACATGAAAAAAATGAGCATAGCAAGGATGGTTTCATGTGGTCTATTACTTTCTTTAGTCAGCCTACCTGCATTTGCCCTGCGCTGCGGTAACGCGGTTATTTCGATAGGGGACCCCAAAGTCAAAGTCCAGCATTATTGCGGTAACCCAGCCTCCAAGAGCAGCGCCGAAGTGGAACGCATTCACGGCTTTAACTCCCAGACAGGCCAGCACTTTGAAAATCGGGTCACTGTAACGAAAGAGCAATGGACCTATAACTTCGGCTCGCAGAACTTCCTCTATACCATCACCTTCGATGGCGAAGATAATGTGGAAAAAATCACCACTGGGGACTACGGTTATTAATCCCCCTTAGTAGTTAAAGCTACGCTGGCACGGCTGCTCGTGAGGGGGATTTTGAAGAGGAGGGGGATATAGTTTCTTCCTCCACTGGTGGTTGTTTGCCTCGTAAAGTAGGCAAGGGCAGTGACGGTGAAGCTGGCCGTGAAGAAACCGGAGATGAACGTTTAGCAGCCGCATAGTTTTCCATTGATGGCGATGGAGCGCGCCTTGAGGGAGCGTTTGATTCATTATCCATGGAACTACTTAATGATTGGCTTTGGTCACTCACTATCGCTTTTAATTTTGCAATCTCTCGTTTTTGTTCCTCAAGTTCTTGCTCTAGTATGGACATCCGTTTCTTACTTATAGCAGTTTTTGCCATTGCTTCTTCCGCAACACCCCTAACATTTTCTAAATGCAGATGCTCTTGTCTTGTTAAACTAACAGGAACCGCAACATTACTGCGCAAATTTATAGGCGCAGGTTCAGGAATGGAAGGGCTGTCAGATTTGGCATCGGAATCACCAAATATTGCTTGTTTAAGACCATGTGTGATCTTATGCCCGATTGCTTTGGCATTGCGCAAGAAGGTGAATAAGCTCTCGAAGGTAGCAATCGAGTCGACCAAAACACCAACTACATCAGGGTTATGGGTGTTATTGAAGTCTTTTTGTTTGAGGTTATGGTGCATAGTTTGCGCAGCATATTCCCCTAAAGTTTTAGCTAACTCAACATTAGGACCGGGCATTTCACTTTTTTCATCAGCAAATGCTTCATAATGTTTTAAGGTTAGTTTGCGTGCGGCTAGTTCGGCAGTGACCATACAACTTTCTAGCCCTCCGATACGTTCTTCTACCCGCTCATGGCGTGTACTACGTTGGCTTTCTTGCACTGTATCAATAAAGAAAGAAACTAAGGGTTCAGCATGAGTCAAATGAGATGCCAAAGCAACTGACACCACAGCATGGGCAGCGGTTTGTTTAAAAGTAGAAGCTTGTTGTAGTTTTCCTGTTTCAGCTAACGATGAGGCAAATAATAACGGTCCAAAACGTGCTTCGGTTTTATGATAAAATGCTGCTGCCGACGGAATTGCTGCAATTTTTTCTCGCTCTGCACGAACTGATTCTTCAGCTGCATGCTTCATAAAGAGCGGTTGACATTCACGATATAAATTTTCTAAAGTTGCAAAGAGAGTTGCTAATGCTTCCTCTGTTGGTGCAGGTATTGCTGACTCTTTGCTTAGAATAGCAAGTAGTGAGTCTTTCACTGTTTGTGTTGCTTTTAATACATTAAGTTTTTGTTGTATTCTTGCCAGGTTATCTTTTGACAACCGAGCATTTATTTCTAATGCTTTTTTATAGTCTTTTTCTGCTTGTTCATAACATTCTTTCTGATCTGCTTTTTGATCTTCTTCAGTTAGGCTATCACCCTTATTTTCATTCGCATTAGCTCGATAGTTATAAGTAGGCGCTAGCAGTTCCACGTTTAATTCAATCGCTTTAGTATAATCTCGTATGGCATTATTAAAATTTCCTTGTTTATCATAAACACGCCCACGCCCTAAAAAGAAATCTGCATTGGTATCATCATTTAGAATTGCAGCATCAAAATTTTTGAGAGCAGCGACGTAATCTAGTTTAGTAAAGTTTATTTTTCCACATTCAAAATAGGCCAGTGCCAACTTGCTTTTATCCATTGCATAACCAAATTTCTCTGCGCTGCTAAAATCATCAAGAGCAGCAATAGGATTATTATTTTCAAGGTAAGAACAGCCGCGTTGATAAAACGCTTCAACATCAACAGGGTTATCTTGCAGTGCCAAATCGTATTTTGCAATTGCTATGCCGTATTTTTTTAGATTATGTTGTTGTAATCCCCATAAACGATATGCTACGCCACGGCTGTTTTGAGCAGAGATATATTGGGGGTTAAGTTTTAATGCTTGGGTAAAATCATTAATCGCATCAAAATATTTGTCTATTTTTGTATAAGCACGTCCACGCAAATCAAAAGCTTTGCTGTCTTTTGAATTATCATCAAGGGCTGAATTACAATCATTAATAGCAGACTCGTATTTCTCTTCAGAATAAAAAAATTCACCTCTTTCGCGAAAACATGCGCCTCGATTATTCGTATTTGCGATTGTATTGTGTTTGAGAACAATAGCTTTACTTAAATCTTCAATAGCCCCATCAAATTTTTTTAATCTTTGATAGGCAAGACCTCGACATGTATAGGCTTCTCCATCATCCTTATTTTCATCGATGGCACGTGTGCAGTCTGCAATAGTTGCCAGATCATCATTCCTGTCATAATTATTTTTTCCACGTAGACGATATACTTTCGATAGGTTTTTTGTAGCTAATGGATGATGGGGCGCAAGTCGAAGTGCTGTTTCATAATCACTAATACTGTCATTGAAATGTTTTTGTTTTTCGTGAGCGAGGCCACGGTTAGCATAAAAATCAGCATTTTTATCGTCATCTGCAATTGCTAAGGTAAAATCCTGGATGGCAACTGCTGTATTTCTATTGAGATGGCTTTTCCCTTGCTCATAATGAGCTATTGCACGCTTTTGCTTGACCAAAGCATGATTTTCCTTCAGTTCAAGAGCTTTGTTAAAATCGGTAATCGCAGCAGCATGGCTTCCTATTCTTTCATGAGCCATACCACGACCATGATAACAATCAGGATTAGTGGGATCATCTGAAATGGCTTTATCAAACTTCCAAATAGCAGCCTTGGCACCTAAATAGGTGTCTTTTTTAAGACGTTTTTCTCCGCGTTTACAATAGGCAATTGCGCGTTGTTTTTTGGCATCTATATGGCTTGGATTGAGGCGTAGTGCTTCATCACAGCAATCGGTCGCTTTTTTATATCTGGTTTGACCCACATAAGCCCGGCTGAGACCGACAAAAAAGTCAGGGTTGCTGTCATCGTCTTGAATGGCTTTATTAAAATCTTCAAGGGCCGCAGCACTATTGAAAGCAATAAGGAATTTATTGCCACGATTAGAATAGGCAATCGCGCGATAGTTTTTTGCTGTTGCAGATTCTGGATCAAGGCGTAGTGCTTCGTCAAAACTTTTTATTGCTTCGTCAAGTTGTTCGAGCTTAGCATGAGCAATACCACGATCAACATGATAATCAGCAATGGTCGCATCTTCTTCGTTAGCACTGATAAAATCCCACAGTGCTGATGCATTATCTCCTGCAGCAAGGTAATTTCTTCCACGCTGATGATAAAGTGCTGCAAGATTCCTTTTGGCAGAAGGGTTATCTGGTTTAAGGCGAAGTGCTTCAACATAATCCTCAATAGCATTATTGAGTAATCGGAGTTTTTCATGGGCAATAGCACGGTTAATAAAGTAATTCGGTTTAGTTGCATCATATTGAATGGCCCTTGTAAAATCCTGAAGAGCTTCATTATTATTACCAGCATTAAGATGTTGTTTCCCGCGTAAGTGATAAACGGCAGCAAGCGTGCTTTTAGCAACAGCATGATTTGGATCGAGATGCAGAGCTTCTGTAGCATCCTGAATTGCGGCTTCGAAATTTCCCAGCTTACCATTAGCAATACTACGGCTACTAAAGAAAGCAGGATTGGTAGCATTATCCTTTATAGCACTATTAAAATCTGCGAGGGCAGCCTCATTGTTTTGAGTATTAAGATGATTATTACCGCGTTGATGGAAACTTGCAGCACGATAGCTTTTGACAATAGGATGATTTACGTTAAGGCGAAGTACTGCTGTAAAATCTTCAATAGCAGCGTCGAGCTTTCCCAATTTATAATTAGCACTACCATGGTATACATGGTAATCAGGAACAGTCGCGTTATCTTTAATGGCATTATCAAAATCTACCAGCGCGGCCTCATAGCTTTTAGCAATGAAGAGCTGAGTTCCACGTTGGTGGTAAAGTATAGCTCGGTTGTTTTTGGCAACGGCATGATTTGGATTAATTTGAAGTGCGGCTGTATAGTCTTGAATAGCTTCATTTGGCTTACCGAGTTTTTCATTAACAAGAGCGCGGTCAACAAAGTAATCAGCTTTAGTTGCATCATCTTGAATAGCTTTTGTAAAATCCTGAAGAGCTTCATTATTATTGCCAACGTTGAGGTGGTTTTTTCCACGTTGATAATAAATTAATGCACGATTACTTTTGGCAAGAGCGTGATTGGGATTAAGGCGGAGCGCTTCTGCATAATCTTGCAAAGCGCGATCAGTATTTCCAAACCTTTCATTAGCAACACCGCAGTTAGCAAAATAATCGGCATTATTCCCATCATTTTGAATGGCGTTATTAAAATCTGCAAGAGCACCTTCATTGTTTCCAGTAGTAAGATGGTTTTTGCCACGTTGAAAATAATTGGCAGCAAGATTGGTTTTGGCAATAGCGTAATCGGGTTTAAGGCGAAGCGCTTCACTAAAATCCCGAATGGCATCATCGTATTGGTTCAATCCATTATGGGAAACTCCTCTGTTGAAAAAGAAATTAGACTCAGCTGGGTTATCTGCAATAGCCGCAGTAAAATCAGTAATCGCTGCAGCGTAGTTTTTTGCATTGGAAGAATTAAACCCACGCCAATTGTATGCACCGGCACGTTGCTGTTTGGCAGAAATATACTCTGGATTAAGACGTACCGCTTCATTAAAGTCTCGAATGGCCTCATCATATTTTTTCAATGCGTGATTAGAAACACCACGGTTGAAAAGAAAAATAGGTTCAGCTCCATGATCTGCAATAGCCTCAGTAAAATCGTTAACGGCTTGGGTATGGTTTCCAGTGCTGACATGATTAAGCCCTTGCATATTGTATGCACTAGCTCGGTGCTTTTTGGCGGCAACATGCCCAGGATTAAGGCGGAGCGCATCATTAAAATTTCGAACGGAATCATCATAGTTTTTCAAACCATTATGAGCAACACCACGTTCAAAAAAATACTCAGCATTGGTTGCGTCATCTTGAATAGCCCTTGTAAAATCCAGAAGAGCCTCATTATTATTGCCAGCGTTGAGGTGGTTTTTCCCACGTTGATAATAAATTAATGCACGATTACTTTTGGCAACGGCGTGATTGGGATTAAGGCGGAGCGCTTCTGCATAATCTTGCAAAGCGCGATCAGAATTCCCAAGTCTTTGATTAGCAACACCGCGGTCAGCAAAATAGCCAGCATCGGTCGCGTTATTTTGAATGGCCTTATTGAAATTCTCAAGGGCCGCCTGGTTATTTCCAGCACCAAGGTAATTCTTTCCAAACAGATGGTAAGTTAAAGCACGGTTATTTCTGGCAAGGGCGTAATCTGGTTTGAGGCGAAGGGCTTCGGTATAATCTTGGATAGCTACTGGGTAATTTCCAAGTCTTTGATTAGCAGCACCACGGTTGACAAAATAATCAGCGTTAGTCGCATTATCTTGAATAGCCCTATTATAATCGTCAAAAGCCGCTTGATTATTTCCAGCATTGAGATGGATATTTCCACGCTTATCGAAAGCAACAGCGCGATTATTTTTAGCTAAGGGGTATCCGGGTTTGAGGCGAAGGGCTTCGGTATAATCTTGGATAGCTACTGGGTAATTACCAAGTCTTTGATTAGCAGCACCACGGTTGACAAAATAATCAGCGTTAGTCGCATTATCTTGAATAGCCCTATTATAATCGTCAAAAGCCGCTTGATTATTTCCAGCATTGAGATGGATATTTCCACGCTTATCGAAAGCAACAGCGCGATTATTTTTAGCTAAGGGGTATCCGGGTTTGAGGCGAATGGCTTCCGTATAATCCTTGATAGCTTCATCGTAATTTCCAAGTCTTTCACTAGCAACACCACGGTTGACAAAATAATCAGCGTTAGTCGCATTATCTTGAATAGCCTTATTATAATCGTCAAAAGCCGCTTGATTATTTCCAGCATTGAGGTAATTACCCCCACGCTGTGTATGATGTATAGCACGATTGCTTTTAGCAAGAGCATTATCGGGTTGATTGCGAAGAGCTTCGTCATCATCCTGAATAGCTTCGTCAAGTCTTCCGAGCTTCTCTTTGGCAACTGCACGATTAAGGTACAATCTACTTAAGTTTGCTTGATCGATGGAAAACCAAGAATTTTTTTCATCTGCAATTTCATTGGTAAGTCTTCGAATTGCATCTTCTTGTTCTGCTATTTGTGCAGGCGTCATAGTATTATCCTTTCAGTTCTGTTCTAAGCCAGTTTGGGAATTTCCCACAATCAATCGACGCGCCATTATGCAATAATTATGCACCAACTAAAAATTTATTTTGTAATTGATAAATTTATGTAGGATTTTTAGAACTAAGAGATAAGAAATTTATAGAGGTTCAAAATGATTACAGCGACTAAGCTCTAAACCACCTTCGGCAAACTCACTTCCACTTCAAGACCAATGCCGCTGCTGGGCACGCTTAATCGTACTCGACCATTATGTAATTTAACGATTTGCTGCACGATGGCTAAGCCAAGGCCGCTGCCTTGGGTGTTAGTGCCTAACACGCGAAAGAAGCGTTCAAACACGCGTGAGCGAAGTTCAGCGGGGATGCCAGGGCCAGTGTCGACCACACGCAATAATATCTGTTCTAATTCGTTGCTCACATAGACTTTGATTTTGCCTTTTTCGGGTGTGTAACGAATTGCATTATCAACCAGGTTACGAATGAGAGCGTGCAAGCCGGTGGCATTTCCCATCACGATAGAATCAGGCTCTTCTGCAATAAGTTCGATATCTATTTTTTTATCAATAGCGATGGGGGCAATTTGTGCAATTACTTCAGCAGCTAGTTTAGATAAATTAACCGCTGTGCGTTCTTCTAACGTGATTGCTTCAGGTGTCATGCGGCACAGTGTTAATAATTGTTGAATTACATGGGTGCAACGATCGACGCCTGCGACTACATGTTGTAAATGGGTTTGACGCTCTGTGCTATCAGTGGCTTTAAGTGCAACTTGCGCTTGCGTCCTTAAGGCGGCGAGGGGAGTGCGTAGTTCATGGGCAGCATCGGCAGCAAATCGTTGTTCGCGCTCAAATGCTTGTTTAAGGCGCAAGAATAATTTATTCAGTTCGATAATCAGTGGTTGCATTTCAACAGGAACTTCTTTGCTATCTACCGGGTCAAGATGATCCGCTGCTCTTTGCGCCACTTCATTTGCTACGCGTTTTATGCTACGTAGACCACGGCTAATAATAAACCACATTAAAAGACCTGAAATGGGGTAAATTATCAGCATGAGATAAATATCATCTTGAGTAATTCTTGCTGTTAAATGATTGCGCACATCATAATGTTGGGCGAGTGCAAAGGTTAATTGATGCTGGGTATCGCGAATAGTGAACACGCGCCATGAAATGTTATCGATTTTTTTATCGCCAAATCCTGTTTCTGTACCAAACAAAGGTTTAATCGGGGCATCGGCTGAATGTAGTAATAATTTATTATGTTTATCCCACACTTGAAATTGATATTTACCTTCATAGTTTAATTCAGTTGGTGTATCATTTTTTGTTTTCAAGAAATCTTTGGCTTCATCAGAAATTTTATCTAAGCGGCTTTGTATATCTTTTAAATTGCTGACGTTAATGCTGTCTTCAGTTAGGCCTTTAAATAAAAAAGCCGTTTGGCCGAGTTGATTATCGAGATTGCTGTGTATTTCTTGTTGATCAAGATAATAGTTGCCGATGGCGGTGAGCGTTGTGGTGATCGTGAGCGCTAGTAAAAGATTGAATAATAAAAATTTTAGGATGGAGGAGTTCATAAAATCCTCATCGATCTTCTTTCTCGACCATGTAGCCAACGCCACGAATTGTTCGAATAAAGTTGATTCCTAATTTTTTCCTTAAATTATGTACATGTACTTCGAGGGTATTGCTGTCGATGTCATCGCCCCAGCCATAAAGACATTGGGTGAGCACATCGCGTGAGACTACGTTGCCAATATTTTCTAATAATTTTTGTAACAATGAAATTTCGCGGCGCGAAAGATTAACGAATTCATCTTTAACCGTGACCGTCATAGAAGCAGGATCAAGTTTTACCTCGCGATAATTAATGATCGGTGCTGCACGATTGTTCATTGAGCGTCGTTGTAAGGCCCTGATACGCGCTGTTAATTCATCCAGATCAAACGGTTTTGTTAGATAATCATCAGCGCCGCTATCTAAACCTTTAACACGATCTTCGATGGAGTCGCGCGCGGTGAGTAATAGCACGGGTGTGGAAATATTATTAGCACGCATTTCTTGTAAAACTGCTAAACCTGAAATGCGTGGGAGGTTCCAATCCAATATGATGATGTCAAATTTTTCAGATTTAAGAAATTTTAGCGCAGAAGTGCCATCTTTTAACCAATCTACCGCATGACCATATTGTGCAAGACCAGCTTTGACACCTTCACCTAATGGTTCGTCATCTTCAATGAGTAGTACGCGCATATTTTCTCGAAAGGTTAGTGAGCTTTCTTTATTTATAGCTTATTTTCGCATTATTTGCTAGGGGATTTAATCCAAATACCGCTGCAACAACCCCTCATATGCATCAATGCGGCGATCACGAAGGTAAGGCCAAATGCGACGTATTTCTTCGGAACGCGCCATATCAATTTCACTGATTAAAACTTGCGGTTTATCTTGTGTGGCTTGGGCGAGGATCTCACCCTGTGGCCCTGCAATAAAGCTAGAACCCCAAAAATCAATGCCACGATGGATGTCGCCACTTTCAAAACCGACGCGATTGCACACGACGACAGGAAGACCATTGGCAATAGCATGGGCACGTTGGATAGTAACCCAGGCATCACGTTGGCGTTCTTTTTCATCGGTTTTATCTTCCGGGCTCCAACCAATGGCAGTAGGATACAATAATAATTCAGCACCTTGCAGCGCCATGAGGCGCGCTGCTTCGGGGAACCATTGATCCCAACACACTAAAACACCTAAACGACCTACCGAAGTATCGATGGGTTTGAAGCCTAAATCACCCGGGGTAAAATAAAATTTTTCATAAAAACTAGGGTCATCGGGAATATGCATTTTGCGATATTTTCCGGCGATGCTGCCATCTTTTTCTAACACCACTGCGGTATTGTGATAAAGCCCCGCCGCGCGTTTTTCAAAAACAGATCCAACGATAACAGTTTTTAATTCGCTAGCTAAAGCACTTAATTGCTCTGTAGTCGGGCCAGGGATAGTTTCTGCTAAATCAAAATGTGCCGTATTTTCACTTTGACAAAAATATAAACTGGCATGTAATTCTTGCAATAAAATAAGTTGCGCACCTTGTTTAGCAGCGGCACGTATTCCGGCAATACTTGCAGCCAAACTTTTTTCACGATTCGCATCACCGTGTTGTTGCACTAGACCTACGCATAATTTCTGTTTCATACTAAAACTCCTGCGGGTAATTGCATGGTGACACAATGCAAACTACCAAATTGTTCGATTAAGGTTTCGCAACGAATGCCGATAATTTTTCGATCGGCGAAACAGCGTTGTATTTGTTGCAGCGCTTTTTCATCCACTTGATCATTATACACCGGAACTAGCACGGCATTATTAATGATTAAAAAATTAGCGTACGTCGCGGGTAAACGCTTGCCTTCTTTATTATTGATTGATTTTGGCCAGGGCAGTGGAACCAGTTGATAAGGATTGCCTTGAAAATCTTTGAAGGCTTTGAGTTCTTGTTCCATGGTTTTGAGCGCAGGGTAATGTGTGTCATTGGGATCGTCACATTGCACATAACAAATGGTATGCGCATCGGTAAAGCGGGCGAGGGTGTCGATATGGCTGTCGGTGTCATCACCCGCTAAATAGCCATTTTCTAGCCATAAAATGCGCTGGATGCCAAATAAGGGTTGTAAGGTTTTTAATAATTCATCGCGGGTGATATTTTTATTACGCGTGTCGGCGAGCAAGCAACGCGTGGTAGTGAGTAATGTGCCTTGTCCGTCGGTTTCAATGCTGCCGCCTTCTAAGATTAAATTAATGGTTTCAATCGGTGTGGCAGCAAACGCTTTTTGTTGGTGGAGTAGGGTGGTGATTTGATCGTCACGATTAGCACTGTATTTTCCGCCCCAGGCGTTAAATTTGAAATTAAGCAGTAGTGGTTGATTTTGCGCAAGCACGGTGATAGGGCCGTGATCGCGCACCCAAGTATCATCAGAGGGTGCAATGTGTAATTGTAGCGCTGAGAGTGATACATGTGCATTTTGCAGCAGTTGGCTGATATGTTCGCAATGTGCTTGGTCGAAGCAGGTTATCAACACTTTTTCATACGGTGCGATATTTTTTGCGATATTTACAAATACTTGTTCGACTTCTTGCAGCAACGGGGCCCAATCGCTATCTGCGTGCGGCCATGTCAACATAACGCCGCTTTGTGGTGCCCATTCGGGCGGTAGATAATAGTTTTGCATATGATGAAATTCCTAAATGTTACTTCAGTTTGCATCTTATCCCACAATGCTGCGCTAATTCTACAAAATTAGGGAACGAGGTGGCGACATTATCACAATTATTAATTTGAATCAGTGTTTGTGCGGTAAGGCCAGCGATGGTAAATGCCATAGCAATACGATGATCGCCGTGGCTTTCGATTGTGCCACCGTGATATGCGCCACCGCGAATTTTCATGCCATCAGGCAAAGGTTTTGCATCCACTCCTAATAGTGCTAAACCATCGGCCATTACTTGAATACGATCCGATTCTTTCACGCGTAATTCTTGTGCGCCGGTTAAAATTGTTTCGCCTTCCGCATTAGCAGCGGCGATAAAAATAACGGGGAATTCATCAATCGCTAATGGCACAAATTTTTCGGGGATGTGAATGCCGTGCAACTTGGCATAACGCACACGAATATCGGCGATGGGTTCAGCACCTAGTGTGCGTTGATTTTCAAAAGTAATATCTGCGCCCATTAGTTTTAAAATATCAATAACACCAGTGCGCGTAGGGTTAATGCCCACTTCAGTGAGCAAAATATTGGAACCCGGCGCAATGCTAGCAGCAACCATAAAAAATGCAGCGGAAGAAATATCGGCAGGTACTTGTAACATTGTGCCGATTAATGAGTATGATCCCTCTAAGGTGATTTCATTGCCATGCACTTTGATGGGATATTGCAATGCTTGTAACATTCGCTCAGTATGATCACGCGTAGGGTGTGGTTCAATAACCGTTGTTGTTCCACTCGCATATAAACCAGCGAGCAATAAAGCGGATTTTACTTGCGCACTGGCGATCGGCATATCGTATTTGATGCCATGTAATTTTTTAGTGGGCGAAATTTTCACCGGCGGATAATCGTTTGTAGTCAATTCGATTTGTGCGCCCATTTGTTTAAGCGGTTCGCTCACACGTCGCATCGGGCGTTTGCTCAAACTGCTATCGCCGACCAGTTCAGCCGCAAAATTTTGACCGGATAATAAACCCGCCAACAAACGCATACTGGTGCCGGAATTGCCGCAATCTAATGCGGAAGTGGGCGTTTTAAGCCCATGTTTACCCACACCATGAACAATGACAGTATTATCAACGGAGGGCCCTTCAATTTTCACACCCATAGCTCGAAAAGCGTTTAACGTTGCTAAGGCATCCGCCCCGGTTAAAAAACCATTGATCTGCGTGATGCCCTCAGCGATCGCGCCCAACATGATAGCGCGATGTGAAATAGACTTATCACCCGCAACACGGATGTTTCCGCTAAGCTTAGCGCTCTTTTCTACGTGATATGTAATGGGCATTTAAATTCCTATGGTTTACCCCCTTTGAAAAAGGGGGTCGCCTTGCTGTTTTTGCAAGGCGGGGGGATTTGTAGCCGTAGTTTAGTAGGTCGGATCAAGGAGCGCAAGCGACGGATCCGACATCCCGGCGTATAACAATCGTCGCTGTCGGTTCCGCTGCGCTTGAACCGACCTACCAATACTTAACAATTTGTTATAAGCTAGCCGCCATTACTATCAACCTATATTGAGAATTGACCGTGTTTAGACCTATTGCACTATATATTGGACTGCGCTACACCCGCGCCAAACGCCGTAATCACTTTATTTCCTTCATTTCGCTGACCTCCATGCTTGGTATAGCGCTTGGCGTTGCCGTGCTTATTACCGTGTTATCGGTGATGAATGGTTTCGACCAAGAAATCCGTATTCGCGTGTTCGGCATGGCAAACCAGATCACCATTAACACACTGGGCGGCATGATGCAGCAGTGGCAGAAGTTAAGCGACGAAGTCGTTCATCACCCCGGTGTAGTCGGCGCTGCGCCTTTTGTCAGTGGTCAAGGGATTTTGGTCAATACAGGCATCACGCATCCCGCTGTGATCACCGGAGTATTACCTGATCGTGAAAGCGCTGTTTCCTCACTTGCCACCAAGATCGTGCAAGGCTCGTTTGATGAGTTAAAACCCGGGCAGTTTGGCGTGGTAGTGGGTCAAGAATTAGCGCTAAGCCTGGGTTTGTCGATCGGCGATAAAGTTACTATGATGATCCCGACCGCTACGGTAACGCCGATGGGTGTTATGCCACGTTTTAAACGTTTTAATGTGGTGGGAATTTTTAAAGTCGGCACCGGTTTTGGTTTTGATAGCAGCATGGCATTTATCAATCTAAAAGATGCACAGGTTTTTTTCCAAATGGGTAGTGGCATAACGGGTTTACGTTTGAAATTACAAGATTTTTATGCCGCGCCGCGTATCTCCAGCGAATTAGCACAGCAATTGCCACCGGTGTATCAAGTGTCAAATTGGACCGATGATTATGGGCCGTATTTTCATGCGATCCAATTAGAAAAAACCATGATGTTTTTAATTTTATTATTATTGGTAGCAATCGCCGCATTTAATTTAGTATCGACCTTAGTGATGGTGGTGACTGATAAACAATCCGATATTGCAATTTTACGCACCCTAGGCGCAACACCTTCTACCATCTTAGCTATTTTTATGGTGCAGGGGACCATTATTGGTGTCATCGGCACACTATTAGGTTTAATCGGTGGCGTTTGTTTGGCGTGGAATGCTACTGAAATTGTTAATGGCATCGAACATGTGTTTCATGTGCAGTTATTTGCATCCGGTGTTTATTTTGTTGATTATTTACCGTCAGAATTATTATGGTCTGATGTCTGGCGTATTTGTGTTTCCGCACTGGTGATGAGTTTAGTGGCGACTATTTATCCTGCTTGGCGTGCTGCACGCACACAACCAGCGGAGGCTTTACGTTATGAATAATATTTCTGCAAAAGAAACCCGCAGTGGTAAACCAACTGCGGCGATTGCTTGTTACAAACTCACCAAAATATTTAATGACGGCGCGTCGGAAGTGAAAGTACTCAGCAATGTCAATCTCACCGTGCAACGCGGTGAACGTGTTGCTATTGTTGGGCCTTCGGGCGCTGGTAAAAGCACATTACTGCATATTCTAGGCGGGTTGGATACACCAACGGGTGGTCGCGTATTAATTGCCGGTAATGATATGGCGCAATTAACCGATGCTGATCGTAGCCACATCCGTAACCAGTATTTAGGTTTCGTGTATCAGTTTCACCATCTGTTGCCAGAATTTACCGTATTAGAAAATGTTTGTATTCCGTTACTGATTCGCGGTGTTACCCCACCCGAAGCGCAAGAAAAAGCTTTAGCGTTATTAAGCAAAGTAGGGCTTGAACACCGCTATAAACACAAACTTGGCGAACTCTCTGGTGGCGAACGTCAACGCACCGCAATTGTGCGCGCTCTAGTCACTGATCCAGTTTGTGTATTAGCCGACGAACCCACCGGCAATCTAGACAGCCGCACCGCCGAACGCGTTTATCAATCGATGCTAGATTTAAATAACGAACTTAACACCAGCTTAGTGATCGTCACCCACGATCTAACATTAGCCAATAAAATGGATCGCATCCTACATTTAGAAAATGGTGGCTTGGAATTGTTTGTGCAGTGAAAGCAGGCGTATAAACGTGGGTAAATATGTAGGTCAGTTAATTGAATTACTGCTTCCCAGCACCCGCTGTTAATTTTAGCGGAGCAGAAGTAACCACAACTTCCGCCGCTTTTATCGCTGTTCCTCGGAGTTCTAGAATAGCTGCACGCTTCATAGGGTCGGCATCCATGGGAGTTGGTTTATTATTTCCATATAGATCAGTAGTAACCTCAAAACTTAGCGCAAAATGTTTAGCAATCTTATCTAATAAATCATTGAGTATTCCGGCAATTGGACCATCATCTGATTTATAGAAAATTCCTTGTTGTTTGAGGGGTTTGTTATCTTTGACGACTCTGTTTTGACAAATATCTTTATATAACTCTATTGCTGTATCCTCTAATTCTTGATGTTTAACAGCGTTACTTTTGTCAGATCCATTGATAGCATCGATTTTTGCATTGAAGTCCTTCATTCTTTGAGGAACACGGGTTATATCTAATTTAGTGACTAATGAACTATATATTGATTTAAAATCATCGCAAGCACTGGCATAAGTGGGAAGTTTAATGCCAACAATTTGTTTATCTCCCACAACTATAGGTTTGCCTGAAAAAATTTCCTCAGCTTTACTTCTGAGGTCATCCTGTTTTAATAAAGTTTCAAATAGTTGCGTAAAAAATGATTTGTCTAATTTTGTAAATTCGGAATCACTTGAAGTTATAGCCATTGCATGAAATAAACTGATTGCGTCAGGATTTATATTTAAAATAATTTGTTTGAATTTATCTTTTATTTCACTTTCTTTTTTGAGTATTGGTTCAAGTAAACCAATTATTTGGATGAGAGGTAATTTTTTAACATTATCTGGATCACGTAAATCTACTGGTAAAAGTGATTGAACCTGTGGATCGTTCCTCACTTCAATTAGAAAGTTTTCGATATGTGTTCTCAAAGTTTCTTTTATGCTTGCAAAATGTGATTGCTTGGTTCCGGCTTGGAATTGTATTGCTCTAATCATGGTTTCTAGGTCTATGTCTTCTCTAAGATGTGGGGCAAGTACAACTAAAGCAGGGCGTAATATTCTAGCTAAATTAATCTGTTCGAATGTGGTGGTGCTCTTAGTATTTATTTCTCCTAGTAAATCTAACAGGTCACTAATTGTCATATTATTAAATTCTGCTGTTTTTTCCTCGTTTGAAGATGATAGAGAAAGAACCTTAATTAAAATTCCTCGCAGTTCTTTTTCTATAAATTCTTTTTTTGGATCTACAGTTTCATTTTTAGCATCTTTTTTAATAGTAACAGATTTGGTTGAACTTCCTTGAAAAGCAGCAAGTTTTTCTCTGATTGCAATTAATTCCGGATCAGAATCAACAGTTAACTGTTTTAACGGGTCGTACAATTTAGACAATAAATCACCCGACCAAAATACTAGATCTAAGAGTTCAAATGTTTGCCTGTTAGTACATAAATCCCATTTATCTGCCCCTGGTTTTTGGATGCAAAATTTAGGAGTAAAAGCAGTTTGGTAGGTTTCACCAAATGTAATTACCTCTGATCCAATTTTTAGATTTTTCCCGCTCTCATCGATAGTTACTGGTAAGCCAACTTTATATGTACCAAGGGGAAGTCCTTTTAAAGTTGCAATTAAATAATTTGCTAATTCAATTTTGAGTTTTTCATCAGGACCATTTTTAATTTCGCTAAAGAAATCTTTTAAATTGGCTTCGAGGTTAGTGGCCTTTATTTCTCTTTTTACATTATTAAATCTATCTCTCAATACTTTTGGTAATGCACTTTTATCATTATTAATATCAATATCCCGCAACACTTTATTTATCAACGCTTCTCTACATTGAGTATTTTTCTCAAGTTTTTGAAGAAGATCATTAGGTGATAAAGGTTTCCCTGCAAATTTTAATGGATACATAAAAGCTCCCTTTACTCAGGCATACCTAATCCCCACACTCGTAGTTTATTGGTATTCATACCTTAAAGTATTAGTATGGTTTTTACAGAAAGCAAGGGAATTGAGCAAATAAATTAAAGTAAACTTAAACTATATACATGGCGGCCTAATGTTTGGAGTGTCAGTATACTGACGGGGATTTAACTACGGGGCGGCTAATACCGCTATCTGTATTATCAGCAGCTAAAGTAGGTCCATTCGACATTACTGCACCAGGTTTATGAGTGGGTGGTGGCGGGTCAAAGAAAGCACCATACAAGTTTTGAATTAATGCATCTAAAACAGGAGGAAGTGGCTCAGAAATAGCATCGGAAATGGTTTTACTGTGCAGAAGTTGCATTTTATTTTGTGCATAGGCTGTTTGAATAATCTCATTCACTGCCGAATTTTCAGCGCCAAATGCTGTGGGGTGGCCTACGACGACAAGATAGGGAATACTGTCAATATATATGGCATCGGTACTAAAGCCTTTTTTCAGCAGCGCATCAGTAATCGGTTTTAATTTTTCTTGCAAAGAGTTTTTGTTGTTTTCTCTCAGATTGAGCACTATTGAGAGTGTGCTAGGCGTGTTATTTTTTTCATCTTGTTCTTTATCAAAAATAATCTTAAATTTCGCCTGACTATTCCTTTCATCTAAAACTACATTTTCTTTACTGCTCTCAATGGTAAAATCAAACATCTCACACCTCTTTAAATAATAAGAGGTTTCAATAATAACCCTAAAGCCGCTCTTTAACCATCAGCCATCAGCTATACTTTTTGGACAATGCAATAGATCATAAGATATACTAAGCACAAAAACATTATTAACGAGGTGGGTGTGCTTATTTTTGCGGGTGGTTTTCTAATTGGTATTGTCATTATACTGACATTGGCGCATCTGCCGGGGTTATCTTGGGCGTTGATTTTGCTAGCCATTGGTTTGATCGGGGCGATAGGCCTAATGTGGCCTAGGCTAGCATGGTTACGGTTACCTGTTGCGATTCTCTTAGGGTTTAGCTGGGCGTTGCTGCGGGCAGATGGCAATTGCCGCCTGCACTCATTAATCAACCGGTCATCGTCACTGGGGTGGTGGCGGCCATCCCTGAACAACAGGGTAGGGCAGTGCGTTTTGAGTTTATTGTCAAAAAATTGCAGGGTGGGGCAATTACTTTAACAAGGCCTGCCCGCATTCGTTTGAGTTGGTATCAAAACCCACCGGTATTGCACGTAGGTGATGAATGGCAATTGAGTGTGCGATTAAAAATAGGGCGCGGATTTTGGAACCAGGGCAGCTTTGATTATGAAGCGTGGTTATTTGAACGCGGCATTCGTGCCGTCGGTTATGTAGAAAACAACGCAGCTGCCAATCGGTTGTTAACCCAGCAATCTACCCATTTTATTGTGCACCAAGTGCGTGAAAAATTAGCCAGCGCGATCGCACATGATTTGGCGGATTATCCGTTAGAAGGTTTAATTGGTGCGTTAGCAGTGGGTGATCGTAACGATATCACGCAAAGTCAATGGCAAGTGTTGCGTGCCACAGGTACTAATCATTTATTTGCCATCGCCGGATTACATATCGGTTTTGTCACTGGCATGATCTATTTTCTGATTAATTTTTTATGGCGGCGTTCGCAACGTTTATCGCTGTATTTTCCTGCGCCACAAGCGGCATCATTAGCGGCATTGATTGCAGCGTTTTTTTATAGCGCTTTGGCGGGGTTTTCATTACCCACACAACGTGCGGTGATTATGATTGCCGTATTTTTAATCGCTACGTTATTACGCAAAAATTTATCGACGTTAAAATCTTTTTGCTGGGCGTTAATAATTATTTTAATCATAGAACCGCTGGCGGTGTTATCCACCAGTTTTTGGTTGTCGTTTGCGGCGGTGGCGTTAATTATTTATGGTGTTAGTGGGCGTTTTAAAAAACAATCGCTGGCTTGGCGTTGGTTGCGCCTGCAATGGGTATTGGCGATTGGTTTACTGCCACTGGGATTATTATTTTTTCAAGAAAGTTCATTGGTTGGGTTTGTAGCAAATGCGATTGCGATTCCGTGGGTGGGTTTTATTGTGTTACCGCTGTGTGTGCTAGCTGCGCTGGTTTGGTTTGTATGGCCGCATTTAAGTAGTTATCTATTTATTTTGGCAGAACACGCCTTGGAGTTTATTTGGTTGCCACTCAACTATCTGGCTAATTTAAATGGCTTGCAGTGGAACGCCTATCTAGATAATAAATGGATCTTAATTGCCGCTTGTGTGGCTGTGATTGTTTGGCTTGCGCCGCGTGGTTTCCCGGCGCGTTATTTGGCGATTATTTGGGGTTTTCCGTTATTGTTTTGGATGCCGCAAAATCCCAGTGTTGGTGAAGTCAGGTTTACCTTGTTAGATGTAGGGGAGGGTTACGCTGCGGTGATCCAAACCCCACATCATGTTTTAGTTTTTGATGCGGGGCCAGATTCCACAACTGGTTCTAGCGCAGGCAGCACGGTGGTTTTACCTTTTTTGCAAGCGGTGGGAATTAATCGTATCGATACTTTTATTGTAAGTGCCACAGGCGCTGTTAACATAGTAGGTACATCGGCTATTTTAGCGCAATTGCCGGTAACGCAAGTGATGACTACTGCGCCTGGGTTATTTAAACCGGGTTTGGCTGTGCCTTGTTCTTCTGCATTAAGTTGGAATTGGGATGGGGTAAATTTTCGAATGTTGAGTCCTGATGCCAGTAAAAAACCCAACGCGAAAGATGCTTGTTTGTTGCAAGTGAGCAATGGTGTAAATAGTGTGATATTAACCGATGCCACGCCAGCAATCTTAGCTAGCTATTTATTACCGCAAGTTGCCGCAGGTTTACCCGCCCCAGCAATTTTGGCTATACCGTTTCGTGGCAGTAATACACAATCGATTCAGCAAGTGGTGCAAGCGCTGCACCCGCAGTATTTATTTTTTTCAGTGGGCAATAATGCCCGCGATGATTTTAGTAGTATGGGTGATTTTTGCAAAAATTTAAATACGATTTTTTATACGACGAAAGATGAAGGTGCAATCAGCGTTAAATTTACAGCGGAGAAAAATAGTTTGGTGGTTGAAAGTTACCGACAACAGCACCCACATTTTTGGTGAGCTTCCTGTTCCCCCCTTTGAAAAAGGGGGCATAATATTAGTTAAAAAAAAGGGCTGTGCATCCAAGCACAGCCCCTTTTCTTATTACACAACTTTGAACATCCCTGATACTTCCGTGCGTTAGCTTAAATTTCCCTGCTATATACTTAGACTCCCTGTCTTATAGCGCATCCTGCGCCTCCTGAAAGACATCTTGTCGATCTCTAGCTCCTTAAGCCTCTTCTTCTTCCGTGAATCAGTGAGTCCAGAATACCAAATAAAAACTTAATAACAAGTCGATTAAAAGTGTCAAGAGTAATAACTACGGGTTTTGCAAAAAAAGTTACATTATTAAAAAAACCATATAAATCAATAAGATAGCTCACATTGTTTGGGGTTAAAGTGGGGAAAAATGTCGGCAAAACGAGCGAATGTCCTACGCATTTTTAAGCATTCTCTTACAACTGTTGGTGTAAGAAGCTTAATAAAAACTCTAAACTCAGCCCGAAATTTGCTTATTTTTCGAGGGATTTATGGCTTTCACCGGCAATAATGGGATTATTGTATAGGTATTTATTCTAATCCGTGCTCGCTTTATTCCACACGGTATTATTTTTCGACGCTTTATCCAATCTTTCTAAATAAGCTTGGTGAGCGCTAAGTTCAGCGGCATTGGCTTTAATCACGTGTAAATTACCAATATCTGCAATACGTTGCGGTGTGGCATCGGTGGTGGTTGAGAGCGGGGTATTAACTATTTCATCTTTAAAGAAAGTGGTTTGGCCGCCTGTCATGGCTAAATAAACTAACGCTAATAACTCAGCGTCGAGCAACGCACCGTGAAATTCGCGGTGTGAATTATTCACACTATAACGTTTACAGAGTGCGTCTAAACTGTTGCGCTGACCCGGGTGTAACTGACGGGCGAGGGGTAGGGTGTCGATGACAGTGCAATAATCTAAAACTTTGCCCTGTTTTTTGCTGATCTTTGCTAATTCACAATCCAAAAAACTTAAATCGAACGGCGCATTATGAATAATGAGTTGCGCACCTTTAATAAATTCTAAAAAACTATCAGCAATAGTTTTGAAAGGCGGATGATCCATTAAAAATTCTTTGGTAATACCATGCACTGCTAAAGCTCCGGCATCAATATCACGCTCAGGATTAATATAGTGATGAAAACTTTTACCGGTAATTTTACGGTTGATCATTTCCAAGCAACCGATTTCGATCACGCGATGGCCGTCGAGTGGGTTGATGCCAGTTGTTTCTGTGTCTAAGATTATTTGTCGCATTAGAAAATCCCCCCTAGCCCCCCTTTTTCAAAGGGGGGAACATGAAGCTCAGTATTTTTCAAAATTATGTGGTTACTCCAACATAACTGCCACTATCCCCCTTTTTCAAAGGGGGGAATTATTTATTTCATCGCATCAATCGCTTGGTTGGCTAATTGATCGGCGATTTCATTTTCACGATGGCCACTGTGGCCTTTCACCCAATGCCATTTCACTTCATGCCGTTCGGCTTCTTGTACCAACATTTGCCATAAATCAACATTCTTCACTGGTTTTTTATCTGCTGTCTTCCAACCTCGTTTGATCCAACTTTTTAACCACTCGGTAATTCCCTTGCGCACGTACTGAGAATCCGTCGTCAAAATTACATGACAAGGTTGTTTTAACTCGGCTAAACCGCGAATAGCGGCCATCAACTCCATCCGATTATTCGTTGTATGTGCTTCCGCGCCACACAATGTTTTTTCTTTTTCTTTATAACGCAATAACACACCCCAACCACCCGGGCCAGGGTTACCTCTACATGCACCATCAGTAAAAATTTCTACAGTCATTTTAGTCACAACGCGATCGCCTGGTAGTCGGTTCCGCAAAACCTTTTGGTTCTAGCACACTTTGCCATCGCCAATGCGGTTTTATTGGAACCAATGGAACAACACATTTTTTCGCAACCAACAAATAAACACCCCCCATGGCCGGAAAAAGAAACGGCATTATATTTTCTAGCCAGCGTGTTTTTGTTAAAAAGTTAATATTATTGATAGGAGGGCGAAAAAACAAATTTTTATACAGCACTATCTCAGCCCCCATGCCAATCAGCAAGCCGCGCAGTTTTTCCCCGCTCTGATAATGTTTATGCCAAGGGAAGTAGGTATGAGTGTGCCAAGCCAATAATCGTTTTAGGCCCCAGAGACTCCACGGGTTAAAACCGAGAATAATCAAATACCCATCATCGGCCACTACACGCCACGATTCTTCTAAACTGGCTGCTAAGTCGTCTTCAAATTCTAATATATGTGGAGATAATACTATATCTAAGCTGCTACTGGGAAAAGGTAACTGGCTATAATCTCCGAGTACCATAGTTAGTCGTTGGCCGGTTATTAAGTTTTGGCAAAATGTCATTTTGTGTGTTGGTCGGCTGGTTTCAATCTTATTAAGAAATAGGTTGTTACCCAATTCTAGTAGGTATTGCCCATGACTCGGTGGCCAGTTACGTTTGAGTTGATCTAATTCGTTGGCAGCAAGCACACGACCCAGTGGTTCAAGATACCATTGGTTGTTTGCCGAAGTGCTTTGCAGGTGCAGGTTAGCCAAGTTGTTTACCTTTAAAAATAAGGACTTACGCTAAACGCGCTATGCTTTGTTAAAAGCTCGCTCGCAATGCTCATTTATACCACATAAACTCCGCTTGCTTGCTCGCTTTTGCCTCGCCTAGCATCGTTTATCGTAAGTCCGATAATTTAATCATACAGTTTATTTTAATGCTATAAATACTAATATAAAAATATATTTAAACAATATTTCACGGTAAAACGCCATTTTGTACAATATTTGTACGATAAAGGCTTGACCTTGTGAGCGTCCCCCCGTAACATCGCTCGAATGATTTGCAAAAAACTGATTTATTTAACCTTTGCCATGTTACTGATGGCCGGGCTAGGTGGTTGTACACTGGGTGCATCGACAGATGACCCTTCATCTAGCTCTCAACAAAGCTCAGGTAAACGACTGGGCTTTGTGCAGCATCACAACTATCGATCGACCTTATTAGGCGGTAGTGTAGGGCAAACAACTTTAGATTCCAGTGACCCATCTTTTATCTCACCAGGCAGTGATGGCAACTTCTGGAATCATCTACGCCATGATTTCCAACTTCCGCCAGCGGACAATCAACCGCAAGTACGCGAACAAATTAAGTGGTTCCTCAATAATAAAGACTATTTATATCATACGATTAATCGTGCTGGCCCGTATATGTATTATATCCTCCAGCAAACCGAACAAAACAACCTGCCGGGGGAAATTGTGCTATTGCCGGTGCTGGAAAGCGCTTATAACCCCTTTGCCCGTAACCCCAGTGGTGCGACGGGTATGTGGCAGTTAATGCGTGATACCGCCAGTGGTTTTGGTGTTAAACAAGATTTTTGGTTTGACGGCCGACGTGATATTTACGCTTCTACTAAAGCCGCGCTCTATTATTTAACCTACCTACAAAGTTATTTTGGCGGCGATTGGTTGCTCGCCCTGGCCGCCTATGATACGGGTGAAGGCAACGTGCAATCAGCCATTCATCGTAATGCGAAAATGGGCAAAGATACCGATTTCTGGTCATTATCGCTGTCAGCGGAAACTCGTTCATATGTGCCGCGCTTACTTGCATTAGTTAGCATTATTCGTAATCCGGCTAAGTATGGTATTGTTTTACCCAATATTAATGACCATCCGTATTTGGCGCAGATCGATATCGGTGCACCGATCAACTTGGCGCGTGCTGCACAAATGGCAGGTTTGAGCTTAGCAGAACTTAAACAGCTTAACCCTGGTTATAGCCGTTCGACGACTGATCCGAATGGTCCTTATAAACTTATTTTACCGATTGATCGTGTAGCGATGTTTAAAGAACAAATCGAAGCATTACCCGGATTACCAAAAACCAGTTGGGGCCGTTATAAAGTACAACACGGTGATTCACTTGCGAGCATTGCACGCCATTACAATACTACCGTTGAAGAAATTCGTGATGCAAACCATATTAAAGGTCATTCCGCGCCGGTGGGTACCGTGATTATGATTCCTACTGGCACACAGTTGGTGACCCCTACCATACAAACTAATATGCCAGATAAAGTAGCGACTTTGTCGCAATCTCAATCAGAAAATTTAGCAATTCAAAATAATATACAAGTAGCAGAACTAGCTGAGGCGGGCGCTGCCGAAGCTAAAGCTCATGCTAAGGATCACACGGATTCAAGTTCTGATTCTGATTCAAGTTCAGACAGTGATACACCGCATGAACAACAACAAATACATACCGTGCATAGTGGTGAGACTTTAGGGTCCATCGCCAAACATTATGGTGTTAAGGTCAGTGATCTAGAGCGTTGGAATAAGAGCAAAGTGAATCATTTGAAGCCAGGCACAAAATTGGTTATTGAAACAAGTTCACATCACTCCACCAGCCATAAATTAGCGCATGCTAATACATCCCATGCATCCCACAGCAGTCATTACACCATCAAATCAGGTGATACGCTTTCCAGCATTGCGCGTCATTTGAATGTGAAAGTGGAAGATTTACGTAAATGGAACCATATGAGTAAGAATAGTGCGCTTAAACCGGGCGAGCATTTGGTAGTGAACTAATAAACTCTCTAAACTCTGCACCTACTTCCGGGTGATTTAAAGCGAAGGCAACAGTGGCTTCGAGATAGCCTAATTTGTTGCCGCAGTCGTAGCGTGTGCCAGTAAATTGCCAAGCATAAACCGGTTCATTTTTTAATAATTCAGCAATCGCATCGGTCAGTTGAATTTCACCACCAATGCCAGCGCCGGTGTTTTCAAGATAAGTAAAAATAGCCGGTGTCAGAATATAACGACCGACAACGCCTAGGTTAGAAGGGGCATTTTTGCTGCTGGGTTTTTCAACGATTTGTTGTATTTTTCCGAGTCCATTATCAAGATCCGCAAGTTTTACCATCCCATATTTATCACTTTCAGACGGTGCAATTTCTTGCACGGCAATAATACTATGTTTGGTTTTTTCATAAGCTGCTACCATTTGTGCCAAACAAGATTTTTTTTCAATGGTGATTAAATCATCTGCCAATAAAACCGCAAAAGGTTGATCATTAATAAGAGGTTTAGCACATAAAACAGCATGGCCTAAACCAAGGGTGTCGGGTTGGCGAATATAGGAACAGGAAACTTCTTTGGGTAAAATTTGTCGAACAATATCGAGGAATTCAAGGTGGCCTGATTTGATTAATTTGGCTTCTAATTCAAAATTAGAATCAAAGTGATCTTCTATCGCGCGTTTGCTGCTGCTGGTGACAAAAATTAATTCGGTAATACCTGCGCTAATGGCTTCTTCAACGGCATATTGAATCAATGGTTTATCGACAATGGGCAGCATTTCTTTCGGGCTGGCTTTGGTCGCTGGTAAAAATCGGGACCCTATACCGGCGACAGGGAAAACTGCTTTTTTGATAGGTTTAGTCATAGTTAAAATTTCCTTTTGCCAGAGTATTTAATGATGATACCATATTAAAACTTAAGATAAAGAGAGAAGCCATGAACACAACTACTTTACAAGCAACCCCCACCTTATTAAAAAATTATCAAGTGCCTGATTATTTGGTGAGCACAGTCAACCTTCGCTTTGATCTTGAAGAAGAACACACAACCGTCACCGCACTCATACAAATTGCCAAGAACCCGGCGGCTAAATCAGCTAATAAACCATTATTACTGAATGGCGATCAGCTTGAACTGATTTCATTAAAACTTGATGGTAAACCATTAACAACTGCGCAGTACACGATGGCTGATGAACAACTGCAGATTGCAGATGTTCCCAACGAATTTCAACTCGAAGTGGTTACACGTATTAAGCCGCAAGATAATACCTCGTTAAGTGGGCTTTATCGAGTGCAAAATATTTATTGCACACAATGCGAACCTGAAGGTTTTCGCCGCATGACTTATTACCCCGATCGCTCAGATGTATTAGCGATTTTTACTACCACTATCAGCGCCGATAAAGAACGCTTTCCCGTTCTGTTATCCAATGGCAATTTAATTGCACAGGGCGAGCTACCTAATAATCGCCATTGGGTAACATGGCATGATCCATTTAAAAAACCGAGTTATTTATTTGCGTTAGTGGCGGCTGATCTCGATTGTTTAGAAGACAAATATGTGACTTGTTCTGGTCGCACGGTCAAGCTAAAAATTTTTACTGATAAAGGCCAGCGCGATAAATCTACTTATGCCATGGAATGTGTAAAAAAAGCCATGAAGTGGGACGAACAAGCCTATGGTCGTGAATACGACTTAGATATTTTTATGATCGTGGCCATTAATGCTTTTAATATGGGCGCGATGGAAAACAAAGGGCTAAATATTTTTAATGATCGTTATATTCTCGCTAGCCCAGAGACAGCCACCGATACCGATTATGAAAATATCTTAGCAGTCATCGGCCATGAATATTTCCATAACTGGAGTGGTGATCGCGTTACTTGTCGCGATTGGTTTCAGCTTAGTTTAAAAGAAGGGTTGACAATTTTTCGTGAGCAAGAATTTATGGCGGCAATGACTTCACCATTGGTGCGGCGTATTAATGCTGTTAAATTATTGCGTAATATTCAATTTATTGAAGATGCAAGCCCGTTGGCACACCCGGTGCAACCTGATTCATATATTGAAATTAATAATTTTTATACTACGACTATTTATAATAAAGGTTCCGAAGTCATTGGTATGATTAAAACACTGATTGGCGTTGAAAAATTTCGTGCGGGAATGGATCTATATTTTTCACGCTACGATGGTCAAGCCGTTACTATCGAAGAATTTGTCAAAGCCATGGAAGAGGCGAGTGGGCGTGATTTAAGCCAATTTAGACTTTGGTATAAACAAGCAGGCACGCCGGAATTAACGGTTGATTGTTCTTATGATGCGCAAAAGAAAAATTACAAACTTAAAATACAGCAGAGTTGCCCGCTTACGCCAGGGCAAGCCAACAAAAAACCGTTCCATTTACCGGTTGTTATGGGTTTGCTTAATGATAAAGGTGAAGCAATTCAAGGTATCGATCCTCTACTTGAAATAAAAAATGAAACCGAGGTTTTTCAATTTACTAATATTGCAGTAAAACCGGTGCCATCATTATTGCGCGGTTTTTCCGCGCCGGTGAAGTTAAATATTCAACTGACCGATGCCGAGCTTGAGTTGTTACTCAAATATGATACCGACGGTTTCAACCGCTGGAACGCTGGCCAGCAGTTATTCAGTGATATCTTACTACAACTGATCAATGATTTTTTATCTGGCACTAATTTACGTTTAAATGAAAAAGTATTGGATATCTTTAAATATTTAATTGCCCACACTGAAGACAAATATTTTCTGGCAGAATTATTCGTTTTGCCAAGTGAAACCTATCTGGGTGAGCAAATGAAGATAATTGAAGTGGATGCCATCCACCACGCACGTGAATTTATGCGCCAGACAGTCGCTGAAAAACTTTCCCCACTTTTATTGTCCGCCTATCATAACCATCAAGATCATGATGGTTATCATACTAATACGCCTTCAATGGCTAATCGATGCTGGAAAAATACCTGCTTGATCTACTTAATGCTAAACAATGAACCACAGATCCAAGAGTTATGCTTTCAACAATTTGATCATGGCGGCAACATGACAGATGTTATGACAGCGTTGGCTGCATTGGTGAATGTTGACAATAAAAAATGTGAACAAGCCTTAGCGCAATTTTATGATAAATGGCAACACGACCCACTGGTTATTGATAAATGGTTTGCCGTGCAAGCACGTTCGCCGATTTTTGGTACGTTAAAGCGCGTTAAATCTTTGCTGCAACATCCTGCTTTTAATTTGAAAAACCCCAATCGAGTTCGTTCGTTAATTGGAACATTCACCCGCGACAACCCGGTGAATTTTCATGCGACGAATGGAGCAGGGTATGAATTTTTAATTGATCAGGTGCTTGTTTTGGATAAATTAAATCCTCAGATAGCGGCGCGGTTGTTGGAACCTATGACGCACTGGCGACGACATACTTCACAGCGGCAAGTTCTAATGTGCGCGCAATTAGAAAGAGTGTTGCACACACCTGCATTGTCTAAAGACAGTTATGAAATTGCGGCGAAGAGTTTAAATTCACAATAATTCTAAAATTTCGAGAGGATTATTAATCGCATAATTAGCTCCCCACTGCAGTGGAGATACTGTATCCGGTATATAACCATACAATGCGAGAGCCGTTGGCATACCAGCACGTGCGCCCGCTTGCATATCAGATTCACTGTCCCCGATATAAATACAATCGCTGGGGTTAATTTGCAGTTGTGCGCAGGCGTGTAATAAAGGCGCGGGATCAGGTTTACGTTTAGGCAGTGTATCACCACTAACCACACAAGCAGCCCTGACCGTTAATTGCAAATGTTCTAATAAAGATTGTGTAAGCCAACCCGGTTTATTAGTGACGATACCCCAGGGAATTTTTTTATTTTCTAGCTGGGTTAATACTTGCTCCATGCCAGGAAATAAATGGGTATTATTAACGATATTTTGACTATAAAAATCTAATAATTGCTGTGAAAGCGTATTGAATTTCGCATGGTTTTCATCAATACCAAGCCCATATTGCAGTAAACCTCTGCTGCCATGCCCGGCATAAGGGCGAATTTTTTGCAAGGGCAGCGGAGCGTGGCCTTCGTTCGCTAATACATTATTTAATGCAGCGGCTAAATCAGGTGCTGTATCAAGTAATGTGCCATCCAGGTCGAATAATACGGCTTTTAAGTTATGAAGTGGCATATGTTTGATTCGCTAAGTTTTCGATGCCAAAAATTTCTCGATAAAGAATGGCAAAGGCATTATTCAGCATGGGTATTGACCAAATTAGACCAATAGCAAAAGGAATGACGCTGAGTACCAAAATAATAAACATTAATACCTGTAAAGCAAATATTTTAAACCAGTGATAATAAATTGCTTGACGTGAAGTTCGCAGTGCGCGCCAACCTAATAATTTTTTTTCTACGATAAGAGGCACATAAAGTAGATAGCTAACAAAAAAATAGAGATAGACAAGAAAACAGCAAATACTGGCGATCATCAAGCCTATGCTAAGATCATGATTACCCGCTAAAGCTTGCGTATTACTAAGATTTGCCAAATAATTACCCAGCACAGTCAGCCCACCTACAATGATTTGATAAACAACAAATGCCATAAATAGTTGATAACGGTAGCGAAAATATTTAAAAACTAGCGTCGCTTTATGGGGATGATCTATCACGCGGTATATCCCGATCATTAGCATTCCTGAAAACATCGGTAATATCACAAAAAATGAACCAATAAATATAATAAGAAAAGGTATAAACCAAAGCAGTTGTGAGGTGATTTTGATGCCCATTAAATGGCCGTGAATGATTGCCTTATCGCCCGCTGAAACTAATATACTAAATAACAACGAAACAAATACCATACACACTAAAATGTTCAGCGCAGTTCCGCCCCAAAATGAAGCTTTAACACCTTTGGTTTTTTTCCAAGCTTCTGCAATGATGGCAAATGGTTTGATGTCATATTGGCCATGGATGGCAGCTGCGAGTTTATCATTTGTCATCATATTGTCCTTTTTTAAATAATTATGGTCGCACCATGTGCACCAGATAATTAACACTCACATCTTGGCTCAAAGAATATTCACGTGATAAGGGATTATAATTGATGCCAACAATTTCTTTTGTTTCTAATCCCGCATTTCTTGCCCAATGAGCCAACTCAGAAGGGCGAATGAATTTCGCATAGTCATGGGTACCTTTGGGTAGAATATTGAGTAGATATTCAGCCCCAATAATCGCAAACATATACGATTTTAAACTTCGATTGAGGGTAGAAAAAAACAATTGCCCACCGGGTTTTACCATTGCTGTAGCGGCTTTCAATAAAGAAAGGGGGTCGGGAACGTGTTCTAAAAGTTCCATACAAACCACAACATCATAGCTGGCAGGCGATTGCATAGCCGCTTCTTCTGCCGTAAGGTGCAAATATACTACATTAAGGCCGCTGTTTTTTTGATGGATACGAGCTGCGTTCAGTGATTCATCGCTGGCATCAATGGCCGTGACCAAAGCTCCTGCTTGTGCTAAGCTTTCGGCAAGAATGCCGCCACCACAGCCAATATCGAGGACTTTTTTGCCCGCCAAAGGGGCACGGTCTTGAATACATTGCAGGCGTAAAGGGTTGAGGTCATGCAGGGGTTTGAAGGGCCCGTGCGGATCCCACCAGCTATTGGCCAGGTTAGTAAACTTTGCTACTTCATTTGGATCAATGTTTAGTGTATTCATAAGTAAATAAATTGGTTTTTTCCATAGAAAATACTACAATTGCCCGACCTGAGCTACATACACGAGTAATAATACCATGCCCCTAACACAAGAAACGCGTGAACACATAATAAAAGAACTTCATGCATTGATTAATAAAAGATTGCCGGTAAAAAAAGCCAAGCTGGTTAATCAGTTTGCCGATTTATACTTTCAAAATGTTTCTACTGAAGGCCTGAATGAAAGGACCGTTCCCGACCTCTATGGGGCAATGATATCACATTGGGACCTTATCGGGAGCCGTAGAAAAGGTGAGACCAAGCTGAATGTATATAACCCACAGTTTGAGCAACATGGTTGGCAATCAATACATACCATCATTGAACTAGCCACAGATGACATGCCGTTCCTGGTCGATTCGTTGTGCATGGAAATCAATAAGCAGGGCTTTGGTATTCATTTTATGATCCACCAGGGTGCGATGCGTTTACGTCGTGATGCGCAAAACTTAGTGACTGAAATAACGGTGGATGAAACTCCCAGTGAAGATAGCACTCTCGAAGCGCCCATTTACATTGAAATTGATCGCGAAACTGATCCAGCCGTGTTAGAAAAATTACAACTAGAGTTATTAAGAGTGCTAAAAGATGTTCGTCTTGCGGTAGAAGATTGGAGCAAGATACGTGAACGTATGCATGAAGCGATTCAAGAATTAACCACTAACCCCGCCCCGACAGAATATTTAGATATTGCTGAAGCTAAAGCATTTCTAGCATGGTTAGATGATGATCATTTTACTTATTTAGGTTGCAGAGATTATGAATTAGTAAATGTTAACGGTGATCTAGGCTTACGTGCTATTCAGCAAACAGGGTTGGGGGTTTTGCGTAAAGAAGAAAAAGATAAACCAATTCGATTATTATCTGACTTACCGCCTGCTGCGCGTGAATTGGCCATGGCACCGCAAATATTAGTCGTTTCTAAAACAAATACCAAAGCAACAGTCCATCGTCCCGTTTACACGGATTATATCGGCGTAAAACGTTTTGATAAATCAGGCAACTTAATCGGTGAGCGGCGTTTCATCGGGCTTTATACTTCTACCGCTTATAAGAGCCACCCTAAAGATATTCCACTGTTACGTCGTAAAGTGGAAATGATTATGCAAACTGCACAGCTATCTGTTAAAGGCCATTCAGGCAAAGAACTGATGGATATTTTAGCCAGCTTACCGCGCGATGATTTATTTCAAGCAAACACCACTGAATTATCTGAACTTGCTATCGGTATATTACACATTCAAGAACGTCCACATATTCATTTGTTTGTGCGCCAAGATACCTATCGCCGTTTTATATCGTGCTTAGTTTACGTTCCGCGTGAACAATTGGATACCGAACTAAGACTGGCGATGCAAGACGTTTTAATGGATGCTTTTAAAGGCCTAGAAATTACTTTCACCATGTTCTATTCAGAATCAATATTAGCGCGGGTTGATTATCTAATCCGCACTGATCAAAATGTCGATTTAAAATATAATGTGAATGAAATTGAAACAAAACTTATTGAGGTAGCTCGTTCTTGGAGTGATGAGCTGCGTGCTAATCTCATTGAATACTACGGTGAGGATCACGGATCGGTGCTCATGCGTAAATACTTAAAATCTTTTCCGGCAAGCTATCGTGATGATTATTCTGCGCTAGTAGGTATTCATGATATTGAGCACATGGAACGTTTATCAGAAACTCATTTGCTCGAAATGAATTTACATCGCCCATTGGAAGAAGCAGATTCAATATTGCGTTTTAAATTATTTCGCCGTCATGAGCCTGTTATATTATCTGATGCGTTGCCGATGTTAGAAAATATGGGGTTACGCGTCGTTGATGAGCGCCCCTATGAAATCATCCTTAAAGATGGAACGCGAGTGTGGATACATGATTTCGGCATGACCCACGCTTTAGGGCAAGATCTCGACATTGTTATTGTAAAAGATATTTTTCAAGAGGCATTTATCCATATTTGGCAGGGTGCTGCCGAAAACGATGGTTTCAATCGCCTCATTATGGGTGCACAACTGACTTGGCGTGAAGCGGCTTTATTACGTGCTTATGCCAAATATTTACGGCAAGTAGGTTTTACTTTTAGCCAAGTCTATATTGAAAGTACGTTAGCAAAAAATGCACATATCGCAAAACTTATCATCCAATTATTTAAGCACTGGTTTGATCCTCTTAAACAATCTATTTCGGCATCGGCCATCCCTGAAATTGAAAAACAATTACAAATTGCTTTAGATGCAGTGGCTAATTTAGATGAAGATCGCATTTTACGTCGTTTATTAGAAGTCGTTCGTGCTACTTTCCGCACCAATTATTTTCAAGTCAGCAACGAAGGAAAACAAAAACCATGGTTTTCATTTAAATTAAATCCTGCACGTATTGCTGATTTACCGTTACCACGACCGATGTATGAAGTGTTTGTCTATTCACCACGAGTAGAAGCTATTCACTTGCGTGCCGCAAAAGTTGCGCGTGGTGGTATCCGCTGGTCTGATCGGCGCGAAGATTTTCGTACTGAAGTGCTCGGCTTAATGAAAGCACAACAAGTAAAAAATTCAGTGATCGTACCCGCCGGTGCAAAAGGTGGGTTTGTTCCCAAATGTTTACCCGAAGAAGGCACGCGCGAAGTAATTATGGCCGAGGTGGTTTCTTGTTACCAAACATTCATTCGAGGTTTATTGGATGTCACTGACAATTTATTGCTCGGGCATGTACAGCCTCCCGCTAATACCGTTTGTTATGATAATGATGATCCTTATTTAGTGGTTGCTGCAGATAAAGGAACGGCTACTTTCTCTGATATTGCAAACAGTATCTCGGCCGATTATCAATTTTGGTTAGGTGATGCATTTGCCTCCGGCGGCAGTGCGGGTTATGACCATAAAAAAATGGGAATAACAGCACGTGGTGCGTGGGAATCGGTCAAGCGCCATTTCCGCACCTTGAATATTGATCCGCAAGCACAAGACTTTACCGTAGTGGGTATTGGCGATATGGCAGGCGATGTATTCGGCAATGGTATGTTGTTGTCGCGCCATATTAAATTGGTAGCTGCTTTCAACCATATGCACATATTTTTAGATCCTAATCCTAACCCGGAAATGAGTTTTGCCGAACGACAACGTTTATTTGATTTACCACGATCAACCTGGGAGGATTACAATGCCGACCTCATTTCAAAAGGCGGTGGTGTTTTTAAACGTAGCGCCAAGGTTATTTTGCTTTCGCCTGAAGTGAAAGAATTATTAGGTCTTAATCAAGAGTTTATCGAACCTAACGCATTAATACGTTGCATATTAACTGCAAAAGTAGATTTGTTATGGAATGGTGGTATTGGAACCTATGTTAAAGCAACCAATGAACGTCATGTCGATGTGGGTGATCGTACCAACGATGCGGTGCGCGTCAACGGCGATCAATTACGCAGTGCTGTGGTAGCAGAGGGCGGCAACCTTGGTTTTACCCAACTCGGTCGCGTCGAATATTCTTTAAACGATGGGCTTATTTATACTGATTTTATCGATAATTCTGCCGGCGTCGATTGCTCCGATCATGAAGTAAATTCTAAAATCTTATTAAACATGGTAGTTACGAGTGGTGACATGACGGTTAAACAGCGCAATCAATTATTGGCTGAAATGACTGATGAAATTGCCGAATTAGTATTAGATGATAATTACAGTCAAACCGGTGCAATTAATTTAATTATTTGGCGTGCGGCAGAAGAATTGGAATTGCATCGTGCTTACATTTCCGAGCTGGAACAAACCGATAAATTAGATCGTGCGTTAGAATTCTTACCTGATGATAAAACTTTATTAGAAAGAAAAGCGCAGGGCAAAGGGTTATGCAGCCCAGAAATTGCGATTATTCTTTCTTATTCTAAAATGAGTATTAAAAATCATTTGTTACATTCTGATCTATTGGAAGATCCGTATTTAGGGCAAGCGGTAGCATTAGCTTTTCCTAAGCCGTTGCGCGAACGCTATCGCACGCAAATGGAGTTGCATAGTCTACGACGCGAAATTGTGGCAACACAGTTAAGTAATGCCATGGTCAACGACATGGGAATTACTTTCGCTTATCGTATGCAAACTGAAACTGGTGCTACCATCCCTGCTATTGTGCGGGCTTATACCATCGCCAGTGCAATATATAAAATGCCGGAGTTGGTTAATACCATTGAAAAAATGTGCCGTCATATTGATGCAAAAATCCAATATCAAATGATCTGGCAAATCAGCCGTTTAGTAAGACGTGCCGCACGTTGGTTTTTACGTAGCCGTCGCGATTATTTACCAGATATTGCTGATGCTATTGCACATTTTACGCCTGGAATTTCTCAGCTTTCTGCTGAGTTGCCTAAACTTTTGGTGCGTAGTGAAAAAGAACGTTGGGAAGTAATCGTTAAAGAGTATTGTGACGCTGGCGTACATGAAGATATTGCTATGCAAATGGCTTCGGTGAAATTTCAATATCCGTTGTTGGATATTGTTGAATCGGCGCTTGAAAATAATCTGCCATTACGTGAATTTGCTATGGTTTATTTTTCTTTAGGTGAGTATCTAGAGTTTTCTTGGTTGCGTGAGCAAATAAACAATCAAATAGTAGAAACGAATTGGGATGCCTTAGCACGTTCAGCAATGCGCGATGATTTAGATGTGCAACAACGCAAGCTTTCTATTGGTATTTTGCAGGGCGTAGAGCATTTAACAGACATCACAGCATTGTTAGATAAATGGGTCACTAAAAACAAAGTATTTTTTATCCGCTGGCAGAAGTTATTAACTGATTTGCGCGCATTTACCGATATTAAATATATGATGCTTTCAGTGGTTGTGCGCGAACTAGTAGAACTGGTACGCGCGCGTTTTAAGAGAATAAAACGCAAGCCGCACCATAAAGCAGCAAACCTGACCCATACCCCAAAATGAGTGTAAATAGATAGTAGGGCTAGATCGCCCTGGGGTACGATCCCAAAATATTTAATAAGATTGGTTTGCTGGCGAGTTGTTCTAAGGCTTTTTTGACATGTTTATCGTCTTGATGGCCTTCGATATCGATAAAAAATAAATAACTCCAATTACGATGTTGATAAGGGCGTGATTCGATGAGGGTTATATTTACTCCTTCATCCGAAAACGGTTTTAATAATTCAATTAAAGCACCGGGAATATGCGGTGTTGAAATCAACAACGAAGTTTTATCTTGCCCACTGGCTAGTACTTTTTGACGACCTAATACTAAAAAGCGCGTTTGATTATGTGGGTTGTCTTCAATGTGCTGGTTTACTTTTTCCAAATCATAAATAGTGGCGGCATTTTCACCCGCAATTGCTGCACCATCGGGATCTTTTAAGGCAAGCTCAGCGCCTGCTGCATTGCTGCTGGCGGGGATTTTTTCAGCATCGGGATGATGTTGGTTGATCCAATTTTGGCATTGCGCAAACGATTGTACGTGCGCATAAATGCGTTTTACTACGGGGTTACTGTTTTTGCAACGTAAAAAATAATGATGAATCGGCAAAATAATTTCGCCACAAATGTGCAAGGGCGAGGTCATTAACGCATCAAGTGTAGGGTGAATAATACCGGTGCTGGAGTTTTCAATCGGCACTACGCCATAATTCGCTTGCTGCGCATCTACTTCACGAAAAACATCAGCTATAGTTGTGGTGGGAATAACATCCACTGCTGCTCCAAAATGTTTTAAAGCGGCGGCATGGGAATATGTGCCATTGGGCCCTAAAAAAGCGATTTTTATTTTTTGTTGCAGTGCTAAACACGCAGTTAATATTGCTCTAAAAATTTCTACCATGCTTTGTGCATCCATGGGGCCGCTATTGCGATCTCTTATCTGGCGTAAAATTTGTGCTTCGCGTTCAGGCCGATAATAGACGGGATCTGTATCGGTAGTTTGTTTAATATGTGCCACTTCGATGGCTAATGCTGCGCGTTGATTCAGCAAATTTTGAATTTCTAAATTAATAGCATCTAGTTTTTTTCTGATATCGTCTAAGCTGTTAGTCATTTTTTTCCCTTTTTATTGCGCACGCGTACGGCTTTAGCTAATTCGCTCAATACTTCAACAGTTTCATCCCAACCAATACAAGCATCGGTAATGCTTTTTCCATAAACTAACTCTACGCCTGCTTTGAGCGCTTGTTTACCTTCGACCAGATTACTTTCTACCATTACACCGCCAATATGATGTGAACCAGCGCGTAATTGGTTGGCAATATCATGTGCTACCAACGGTTGTTTATTGTGATCTTTTTGGCTATTGCCATGGCTGCAATCTATCATGATGCGTTTATTCAAATGTACGGCTTGTTGCGCTTGTTCCACTTCTAAGATGTGGACAGCACCGTAATTTGTGCTGGTATTTGAGCCGCGCAAAATAACATGACAACTATCATTGCCACGCGTACTAACAATTGCTGGAATACCGTGTTTGGTCACACTTAAAAAGTAGTGTGGGTGTTGTGCAGAAAGAATCGCGTCGATAGCAATTTGAATGCTGCCGTTCGTGCCATTTTTAAAACCCACTGGCATCGATAAACCGGAGGCGAGTTCGCGATGCAATTGGCATTCGGTTGTGCGCGCGCCAATAGCACCCCAGGCAATAAGATCACTGATAAACTGTGGGATGATGGTATCGAGAAATTCCGTGCCGCTGGGGATGCCCATTTCGGCTAGATCGAGTAAGAGTTTGCGCGCCAGTTTAAGCCCGTGGTTGACTTTAAAACTATTGTCGAGGTAAGGGTCGTTGATTAGACCTTTCCAACCCACGGTGGTGCGTGGTTTTTCAAAATAAACGCGCATGATGATGCAAAGTTCATCGCGATGTTTTTTAATCAGTGGTTTAAGCCGTTCGCCGTATTCCAACGCGGCATCTACATCATGGATAGAGCAGGGGCCGACGATCACCAATAAACGGTCGTCTTTTAGGTTGATAATGTGCTCCGCCGCTTTGCGCGCCGTAGTAATGGTGCTGGCCGCATTATCGCTGACGGGTATTTCTTCAATCAAAATAGCCGGTGAAATCAGCGGGTGCAGCGACCGAATTCGCAAGTCATCAGTGGTTTTTAGCATGGATCATACCCCATAATTAATTAAATAGACTCGAGCTATCATACGTGGTTTACCCCCTTTTTTCAAAGCATACCCTGACCCATAAATGAGGTAAATATCTACTGGGTATTACTTGTCTCTCCTATGCGAGCTTGACCCTATTTACTACCTGTTTTTGTGGGTCAGGGTATGCTTTGAAAAAAGGAACCATCAACCGTAGGGTGGATTAGACCGTAGGTCGTAATCCACCATTCAGATCACCAGGGAGCTAAATCCATACGAATGAGCAAGAATATACCATTACGAGCATATTGCAATTTTGAGGTTGTGGGTGGAAAATATAAGCATCCAAACCCGCTACTCCCCTTAACAATGCGCATCTCGGCGGGTTATTTTTTTTGTAGTTAGCGTGAAGGTTTTTTACATGCGAAAATAGAAAAATCAAGTACCCCCTTTATGAAAATACGAAGAACTAGGAAATAAAATTGGGATAAGCTCTCAAGGATAAGGATAAAATGAATATTGCTTATATAGAAATTCAGAATTTTCGGAAATTAAAATCGGTTCGAGTAGATTTATCTAAAGCTACTACAGTTTTTGTTGGTGCAAATAATAGTGGCAAAACATCCGCGATGGTGGCTTTAAATTATTTTCTCATTGATCAACGTTACTTTACCATCAATGATTTTACCCTTTCAAACTGGTCAAAAATTAATGGAATAGGCGATAGATGGTATCAACAAGGAATTTTGCGTGATGCTGAAAACCTTGATCTTGCCGAGTGGGAAAGTATATTGCCATCTATAGATATTTGGTTGCATGTAAAAAAAAATGAAATACATTACGTTTGTCACCTTTTACCAACGTTAGACTGGGATGGCGAACCACTTGGAGTGCGTTTACGTTTTGAACCTGAAGATATTAAAAAATTTTATAAGGAGTATATTGCAGCACGAGCAGCAGCTATTACAACTATCGAAAGCGCAAAAACAGCGAAAAATTCTTTGGCAAGCATTGAGCAAACAAATGATATTGGAGAATATACAATTTCCTTATGGCCTGCCAGCATGACTGAATTTCTTGATAAAAAATTGAAAAAATTTTTTATAGTTCGAGCGTATATCCTCGATCCCTCTCAGTATCGATCGCCTAAAGACGGAATCGCTTATCCTCAAACCTTATCATCATTAAATGAACCACTCGAAGGAAACCCATTTAAGGGGTTGATTCGTATTGATAAAATTGATGCGCATCGAGGTTTTTCAAATCTTAGCTCTAAATCTTATGATGAAGAGGGAACATATGACAATAAAGGCAGATTGTCAGAACAATTACGGTCTTATTACGACAAACATATTGATCCTACCAAAATGCCAGAAGCATCAGATATAGATGCTTTAGAAGCCATTTATCAAGCACAGAAACAATTTGATGAAAAGCTGAAGTCTGGTTTTAAGAGTAAATTTGGAGAACTTGAAAATCTAGGCTATCCGGGAATAACCGATCCAAAACTTAATATATCTACTAAAATTAGACCGCAGGATAGTTTTAATCATTCTTCTGCTCTTAGATATGAGGTAATTTCTCATGGTAGTGAAGCTTCGATAAATCCCCCATGTTTACCTGAATACTATAACGGTTTAGGGTACCAGAACTTAATTTCTATGGTTTTCAGACTGATGAGTTTTCGCGATGGCTGGATGCGAGATGGTAAGGCTAGAAGTGAAGTATCTTCCGAAACAGATGATAGTATTTTCATTCCACCACTGCACTTAGTTTTAGTTGAAGAACCAGAAGCACACCTACATGCACAAGTTCAACAGGTTTTTATTAGAAAAGCCTATCAAGTATTACGAAACCACCATGCCCTTGAAGGAGATATAAACTTCACTACACAACTGGTAGTTAGTACACATTCAAGCCAAGTTGCACATGAATGTGAATTTTCATCACTTCGTTATTTTAGACGAAAACCTGCTATGAATATAGGTGATGTTCCGGTTTCTACAGTAGTAAATTTAACTGAAGTATTTGGCGAAAATGAAAAAACAAAACAATTTGTTACAAGATATATAAAAGCAACACATTGTGATTTGTTTTTTGCGGATGCTGCCATTTTGGTTGAAGGTCCCGCTGAACGAATGCTTGTACCGCATTTTATTCGTGAACATTATGACGAATTAAATAAAAGCTATATCACGTTGCTTGAAATCGGTGGTAGCCATGCTCACAGGTTAAGACCTCTTATTGAACATCTTGGTTTAATCACATTAATTATTACCGATCTCGATTCAACAGAACCAGAAAACAATAATTCATCTAAACAACCGGTACGGGGTCAAGAATTAATAACACGAAATAAGACATTAGAAGAATGGTGGCCTCGCAAAAAATCAATTGATGATTTATTCGCGATCTCTGACTCAGGAAAGGTAAAAGAATATGATGATCCAACATTTACAGTACGAGTTGCTTATCAATGCCCAGTAAATATTCAATTTAGCAAAAATGAACCTGCTGTAGAAGCACTTTCAAATACATTCGAAGACGCTTTTGTTTTTGAAAATATAACAATTTTCAAAGACATGGGGGGTACAGGATTGATAAAAAAATTCAGAACAGCAATTAGTGAGCACAATGATCCCGCAGATTTAGGCCAAAAGATGTTTAAAGCATTACAAACAGGTAATAAAGCAGAATTTGCTCTTAATATCCTATGTTCGCACGAACCGAGTATATTTAAAGTGCCGACTTATATCGACGAAGGGTTAACTTGGTTACTTAATAAAATAAAGAAAAAGCAGAAAGAAAATCTAATTCAAGATATTGGTATAACTGGACAAAATAAGTAGGGCATATCTAATGGTGCATATAGTCGAAAGTGCGGATAATAATTTTGATGATCGTGTGGATGAACAGATCCGAACCTGTCTTAAATTAGAAAATCCTTCTAGCTTTTTTTTATTTGCAGGAGCTGGATCTGGGAAAACACGTTCTTTAATTAATGCGTTAGATTTCTTGAGGGCGGAGAATGGACTAAAGCTTCGATTGCGTAGCCAAAAAATTGGTGTTATCACCTACACTAATGCCGCATGTGATGAAATAAAGCAGCGCTTAGATTCTGACCCTATAGTTGAGGTTTCGACTATTCATAGTTTTATCTGGTCGCTGATTGGTAACTTTAATAGTGAAATCAAACAATGGTTAAGCTTAAACTTACAACGTGAAATTGAAGAACTTAGAGAAAAACAAAAGACAGGTAGATCTGGAACAAAAGCAGCAATTGACAGAGATAATAGCATTATTGCAAAAACTGAGCGCCTCGCTAGATTAGCTAACATTAGAGGATTTACCTATAGTCCTAACGGAGATAATCATGGTTTTAATTCATTAAATCATAGTGAAGTTATAGAGATAGGGGCTTATTTCCTGTCAGATAAATTATTAATGCAAGATATTTTAGCCTGCAAGTTTCCTATCCTTCTCATAGACGAAAGCCAGGATACAAATAAGCGTCTTATGGATGCTTTCTTAAAAGTACAAAGCAGGCTAAAAAAAAGTTTTATCCTTGGTTTGTTCGGGGACACTATGCAACGCATTTATTCCGACGGTAAAATAGATCTCGGACAAAACTTGCCAACCGATTGGGTTAAGCCCACTAAAGTAATGAATCACCGCTGCCCGCGTCGAGTTATTACGTTAATTAATAAAATTCGTGCGACGGTAGATGAACAAGAGCAAAAAACTAGAACAGATAAAGAAGAAGGGTTTGTTCGCCTATATATTTTGCCTAATCATAGTATTGATAGACTACAAGCGGAGCAAGAGATTGCTCGAAGAATGCTTGAAGTTACTAGTGATCCAGATTGGGTTAATCCCAGTGAATCAGTTAAAACCCTAATCTTAGAACACCATATGGCTGCGAAACGTTTGGGCTTTCTTGAAATGTATGAGCCTTTGTCTAAAAGTGAAAAACTTAGGACTGGGTTACTAAATGGTAAATTACCAGGTATACGTTTGTTTGCGAGCTTGATTCTTCCTCTAGTTACTGCAATAAATAATGGCGATAATTTTACTGCTACATCCATTGTCCGTAAAAACTCTCCATTATTAAGTAAAGCTACTTTAAAAGCAGCAGGAGATCGCCAAACTATTCAACTTGAAAAAGCCAAAGGTGCTATTGAGCAGCTAATGCGCCTTTGGGAAAATGATTCTGAGCCCAGTTTTCTTGATGTTCTGTATGTTGTTGACCAGACAAAATTATTTGAAATTCCAGATAGTCTAAAACCAATCGTAGCTAGAAATAAGAACCAACAGCGAACAGTTGCGGAAAAAATGGTCAATAATGTTTTGTCACTAGAAGAAGATGAAAATGAGGAATTAGATACTTGGGATAGATTTTTGTTAACTTCTTTTTCTCAAATTGAACCATATATTAGATATATAACCCAACGTGCTAACTTTGACACTCATCAAGGAGTAAAAGGCCGAGAGTTTCCAAGAGTAATGGTAATAATGGATGATTCTGATGCTAAAGGGTTCTTATTTACTTATGAAAAATTGTTTGGTGCTAAAGATATAACAAAAACTGATAAGGATAATGAGCTGGCTGGCAAAGATACTAGTATAGATCGAACACGAAGACTTTTCTATGTGACATGCAGCCGCGCCGAAAAAAGTTTAGCTCTTGTAGCATACTCCGAGAACCCGGAAAAGGTTCGTGATTATGTAATAAGCCAGGGGTGGTTCGACAATCATGAAGTAGAGGTATTGCTACAATAATTTCTACTTTGGTATATTATTTAATTCAAATTCATGAATTTTTTTCTGAACAATAACTTTCTTAATTCTTTTTATATGCCTATTAAGATTACCGATGGCATTCT
>Ga0206983_112_pt4 | contig 47229 bp, 34 predicted proteins | sample Alteio_BWMinCont_15_FD_153306 | JGI IMG/M metagenome (GOLD analysis project Ga0206983, IMG submission 153306) | Enriched cells from forest soil in Barre Woods Harvard Forest LTER site, Petersham, Massachusetts, United States -... | ecosystem: Environmental > Terrestrial > Soil > Temperate forest >... | reverse complement strand
TGAGGTCAATATGAGTAATGCGTTTATTAGGATCATTGGTGGACATGTCAAAAATGAGTTGTAATTCTTTCAGTTTGGGCAAATCACGTAGACATGCTTGTTGCGGAAAAGAACGACCGCCGACATAAGATCTATCTAGGCCTTCATAGTATAATTTTTCTAATTCTTTATACTGAGAGAGATTAAAGACGGCTTCATGTTCTCTAGGATGATTAATATGACATTGTCTTAGTGTTAATAACTTAACATGAGGAGGAAAAGCAGTAACTTTATCGCGCTGGTAAAGAGCGCAATAATCAATTGTAATTGTTTCAATGTTTTCAAAAACATCATCATTAATTGATTGCCCATAGCTATAAGTTAAATATCTTAAACGAGGAAACTTTTCTGTGCTAACTGGAAAAAAATATATTTTTGTCAGGATTAGCGTTTCTACTTGTGGAAAAACTGGTAATTCAGACTTTTCATCAGCATCATCGTTATCGCTGCGGCGTACCCATACATTATCTTCTGATAATTTAATTGTTGATAGTCGAGCAATACGGTTTGCGCGGTCTGCCGACATTTTTAAAAGCTCGTGCAGATTTCCCCTGTAGATTTCTTCATCGAACTGCTGAGAGAGTACCCACAGTTGGCCTTTATAAGTGTTATGGAATACTTGCGCTGGATCAGGTAATTTTGTTCTTTTTTCCGACCAATCCCGGCATGAAACCTCTACCTCATCTAACGATTCGATGTTGAATTTTCTTACTGAACAACGAAATAAAAAAAGTTTTTTAAGAGTCCGTGGTAAAGGTGTTTCGAGCTTTTCAAATTTATCACATATCCAAATTGACAAACTCGCAATGGTTTGAGAAAGATTGAGTTTATCAAAACTATCACAATTCTCTATTCTCAGTTCATTTATTGAAGCGTTGTTTGCAATTACCGATCTTAGTTTTGAAAGATGTTCAATTTTTAAAAAAGCTAATTGAGTATTTCCACAATCAATACTAGATAAAACCGGCGCATTGTAAATAGCTAGACTTCTCAAGTTAATTTTATCGTCCAGTTTAATTTGTTCTGCATTACATTCAGAAAGGGTTACATTTAATTCATTGAATTTACCTAGATGTTGCTCAACCCATGCTGTGGTAGCGCCAATTATTTCAATTTGTGTGAGGCTAGGAAATTCATGCAGTAATCTGTCGATTTCTTCAGTATTGGGGGCTAGCACCTTTATAGTGCGAATGAGAGGTTTATTGAATCCTTGAAAAAGTTGCGTGACTTTAGCTTTATCGGTAAAACTAGTCTGAGTCAGATCTAAAGTATCAGAAGATTGCTTGGTTCGTTCCCACAGTAAACCATAAGAATCTATTTTTTCAATTTTGGAGACGAGGTCAGAGAAAACAGCATCGTCTATCACATAATAAGCTTCACTAGTGCAGCCATGATGGGCTTCTAAATCACTTTTTATGGCAGGGCATACTGAGCTCAACCGTTGCAATATTTCATCGCGTGTCACCGCTCTGGCTGTATCTAATGCTGCTTTTGATCCTTCCCAAACTTTTAACTGGGCCGATTGCGCAATAGTGGATAAAATTGTTAGCTCTAAAGAAGTTAGAGCTCGTTCTTTGAGTAAGCCAGTGCATATGACCCATGGTTTCTTTCTGTCATTGTTTTTTGCATTCTCATATAAGCTATAGTGCATCGCTCCATCGGTAAACGTTGCTTTATAGGGGTCGAAAGCTGTAGAGCCTTGCGACAGTGCCCCAGCAAGGTTTGCACGCGTTTTGAGCTTGCTATCTTGTGTGAGTAACCCTTTTATAAATCCAAACATCCACTCCACCCTTAATTTGTCATGTAAAAAAACCTGCCTTGGCAGTAATCGCCATGGGCAAATCTTTGTTGCTTACTATTTTATCAGGAAATCCTTAAGGAAACCTTAAGGATTTGGGATCGGATGTTTTAAAATTTACTTCTATAAAACGCAGGCGAGATGAAAATGGTAATTGCATCAATTGGCTGCAAAGCCAACCGGATGCTACAGCGCAGTCGCCCCTCTATGGAGGGTTAGCGGTATTTGGTGCCGAGAAGAGGACTCGAACCTCCACGGGTGTTACCCCACAAGTACCTGAAACTTGCGTGTCTACCAATTTCACCATCTCGGCGGTAAAATCTAAGTAGACACCACCCCTCCCTTACTTGTCAATGGATGTGTTATTGTGCTTTTGTTTAATGTTAATGAATGCTATAATCAGATGGCTTAAATTGGCTTTATTCTAAATCTAATTTACTTAAGAGAGATTGATTATGATTACTTCTGACGAACAAAAACCTACTGAAAAAGATCAACAACCAAATTCTGATGTTTATGCCAAGGAGGGAAGATGGGATACTTACGATCGAGGGCAGGCTCATTTATCGGGCAGGGCAAAACCCAACCATGCAATAGCACTAAAATGGTTTCTAGTCGCTGTACTTAGCGAAACGGGAGATAAAGTTGTTTTATCAGCACAAAAAATTGTTGAGCTATTAAGTGGTAAGGAGTTGCTAGGAGTTAAAAAAGATCCCTATGTGCTTGTTTGGGCGTTAGCTAAACTTCATCAACTAGAACCAGAGTCAGTATTACCAAGCTCAAAAAAAACTCCATTGGCTGAATTAACTGAGCTAGCCGAGCAAAAAGAAGATACGGCAATAGCCAATGAAACTCGATTTTATGCGCAACTTGCTATCTGGAAATTCGCAATTGACAAAAAAACAAAAGATAAATATGAGAAATTATTAACAAACCAACCTCGAGTAGATCTTAAAGCGCTATTTGATTCATCATTAGCAAATCTTAAATTTAAAGAATGTCTTGCCAGCAATGATACTTCTCAAGCCTCTATAAATTTGGAACAGGCATTACTCCATTGTAAAACTGCTGTTGGTTCGAAACAATTGCCCCATGCTAATTTAGCTTTGGCGGGATGTTACGCGTTGTATGTTGAACATAATAGCCCGACGGAAGATGAAATAACATTAAACCTTCAGCGCCAAATTCAAGCTTTGGGTGAAGCACATAAGCAGGCGGCGCTTGCCCCGAGTATAGCTACCAAAGTATTAATTATGACTACTGCTTATAACAGGCTTGAAGCTATAAATCTTGACGCGAGTGATGCTAATTTTTTATTGCTTAGGAGGAGTTTAGCAAATTGTCACAAACTGCATGCAATATTATTTCCCGTAAATAATAAACTAGATCCAGCGAGTGTAGGAAAATCCATTGCAGAATTTAATGCAATAGCTGATGCACCAAAAACTAAGCGAGTGCTCTTCAACACACTACCATTGGATAGTGATCATTTTTCAGCTGATAAATTTGTTGATGTCCCCCCGACATCACAAGGTGATGAAAAAGCTGCTTCTTTTGAGAAAGAGAATTCCACGCTTGCTAAACAAATCGAGGATTTAGAACGTGCAGCGGATCAAACTGAAATAGAGTTATTGAATTTGGCCGCTGCAATAGTGCGCTCTGGTGATAATTCAAGTAAACCAGTACCTGTAAACCCCAAGGCTAGTGCGGTTGCCTCAACACTTGCGGTTGCATTAAATCCGGATCAGGTAGCAAAGAAAGCACCTACAACAGTGCAAGCACAAGCACCAACACTTGAGATGCATGAATTCCGACAACGACAACAGCCCAGCTGAGTGGAAAAATAACAACAGATATCCCAGAGATGGATGTCAATTAGTGCAAAATTTTAGGATGCACTAAATTAATAAAGTCCTCATATTGCAACCACATTAGTTCCGAGTGAGTGCCGGCGTTAAACGCGATTTTTTTATCGTGTGCTAAACGATTATCAACATAAACATCCATGCCAAAGAGATTACCAAACGGTGGCATTGCGCCAGTTTCGCATTCGGGGAATTTGTCTTTGAACTCGCGTTCACTGGCAATTTCTACTTTATGCGCACCGGTATTGCTTTTTAACAAATCTAAATCAACTTTGTAGCTAGATGGTAAAACCACCATCGCTAATTTGCTGTCTAATTTGATAATCACTGTTTTCGCGAGGTCTTTCCCTGGTATATGGGCAATCTCCGCAATTTGTTGTGCAGTGAACGCAGGTGAGTGTTGCACAGCGGAATATCTAACGTGATGACTGTCGAGATACTCGGTTAGTCGTTTGTATGACATAATAGCCTCCTAGCAAGCATGCCTTGCTATACCCTTGAGTATACCTTTAAGTATTGTCTAAGATTAGGGTTTTGTAAAGGCCAAATAGCCGATTAGGCGGCTTGTAGGCTCAATGTGCCAATTCTATGGCGTACCCACCATAAGGCAATCAAACCAGGCACACAGACCACTAACGACCAGGCAAAGAAATTCGGCCAACCTAGGTGCTCGACCATGACCCCGGCAATTGGGCCGATAAAAACACGTGCGACTGAAGCAATGGCCGATAACAACGCATATTGTGTTGCGGTATAGTGTTGATCGCACAAGCTCATTGTTAACGCCATTAAAGCCGCAGTGCCCATGCCATTAAAAAGATTATCGATAAATAAAGTGACCACTAATAACACGTAATTTTTACCGACAATGGCTAATATCATCAACATGAGAATAGCCACCATTTGCAAAATGCCGAATAAAAATAACGAGCGATAAAGTGATAGGCGTATCATGATCGCGCCGCCCAATAAGATACCTGTCATAGAGCCAATGAGGCCGACCAATTTATTCACGCTACCAATAGTGATTAATGAAAAACCTAAACCGCGAATAAGAAACGGCGTGGTCAAAGAAAGACTCAGTGCATCGCCAAATTTATAAAGTACGATCACTAGCAAAAATGCCCAGGCAGATTTGCGTGATAAAAATTCGCGAAAAGGATCGACAACAGCAGCATATAATGTCGTCGGTGGTTTTTTTTCAAGCACAGGTTCTTCGCCGAACCAGGTGGCAATTAAGCCGATGATAATTAGTGCTGACATGATCAAATAGGTTTCTTGCCAGCCTATCAGCCCAGCTAAGATTAACCCCAAGCCGCCGGATACTAGCATCGCGATACGATAACCGCCGGAATAAAACGCACTGCTCAAACCACGTTCTTCAGCTGGCGTGGCTTCAGTACGATAAGCATCAACCGCAATATCTTGTGAGGCAGAAAAGAAAGCGACTAACAGCGCAAGAATGCTAATGACCCCTGCGTGATTTAGCGGATCACCAAACGCCATCGCTATAATGCTAAGTAATAAAGCAAATTGAATGATCATCAACCAGCCACGGCGACGCCCTAAAAAAGGTGGAATATAACGATCTAATAACGGCGCCCACAAAAATTTATACACATACGGTTGTCCCACTAAACTCAGCGCACCAATAGTAACAATACTAATGCCGCTGGTAGTGAACCAAGCTTGTAAAGTAGAACCCGTGAGTGCGAGTGGTAAGCCTGATGAAAAGCCAAGTAGTAGAAAAATGAATAAACGGCGGTAGTTGATGGTTTGGTTTTTCATGAGTTATTTAAATTTGTGTAAACACCGCATGTCGGATCCGTCGCTTGCGCGACTTGATCCGACCTACAAATGACAACTTCAATCAATTAACCCTGCTTCGTTTTCTTCACATCAATCAAATGAATTTTGAAAACTAATGTTTGATTCGGGCCAATAACATTACCAAAACCATTTGCGCCATAAGCGAGTGTAGGTGGCACAAAGATTTCATAGGTAGCACCTGGTTGCATTAATTTCAATGCTTCAGTCCAACCTGGAATTACTTGAGTGGTTGGGAAGGTAACTGGTTTGCCGCGTTGATAAGAGCTATCAAAAACTTTGCCATTGAGGAAGCTACCAGCATAATCTACCGTTACCATATCGCTATCGGTTGGCGTGGTTCCTTTACCTTTGGTGATGATTTTATATTGCAAGCCAGTTGTTGTAGTGATAACACCAGGTTTAGTTTTGTTGGCCGCTAAAAACGTATCGCCTTCTTGCTTGTTGGCTGTGCCAGCTTGCGCAAAAGCCGCTTGTTTTTGTGCGATCATTTGTTTTTGAAATGCCATCAAGGTATCACCCATTTGTTGTGGGGTGAGTGCCAATGGGCTACCCGACATTACATCTTTTAAACCGCGCGCTAAAATGGTTGGGTCAATATCGATGTTTTGTGTTTTAAAATTATTACCTAAATCAACACCGATGCTGTAACTGACTTTATCTTTATCGGTTGTCAAAGCCATAGCTGGGTTTGCAGCAGTTGCAGTAGTGGTAGTAACTTGGGTTTGTGCTGCAGGAGTAGCAGTAGGCGCAGTTTTGGCCGTAGTTGTCGTAACCGTCACAGGTGCGCTGGTGGTTGGCAAGGATTTAACTTGCGCTTGCTGAACTACTTGTGCCGTTGTAGTAGTGGTAGTTTGTGTAGGGGTGGTTTGATCAGCTGCGCTGATTTGGGCATATACAACAAGACCTATCCCGATGGTCGTTAAAGTACGTAGTTTCATGGAAACTCCTTATAAAATATCTGTTGGAAAAAGTTGTGAACACCAAAATAGAGCCTGTATTGTGCCTCATCCATAGTAAGAAAACTAGAGGTTGGTGGGCTTTTATAACAAGATTTGTTATGATGGTGCCCTTGCAGGTAACACTTAATTTTAGTTTATGAACCATTCAACTACATTTGACGTCATTATCATCGGCGGTGGTCACGCTGGCACTGAGGCTGCGTTGGCCTCCGCACGCCTGGGCGCTAAAACCTTATTGTTAACTCACAACATTGAAACCTTGGGGCAAATGTCTTGTAACCCCTCCATTGGCGGTATTGGCAAAGGGCATTTAGTCAAAGAAATCGACGCGCTGGGCGGCATTATGGCTATTGCCGCCGATCAAGCCGGTATCCACTGGCGCACCTTAAATGCCAGCAAAGGCCCTGCAGTGCGCGCGACGCGTGCGCAAGCCGATCGTATGCTCTATAAACAAGCGGTGCGTTTTGCATTAGAAAACCAACCTAATTTAGTTATTTTTCAACAAGCGGTTGATGATTTAACGCTGGAAAATGATCGTATCACAGGCGTAGTAACACAAATGGGTTTGCATTTTAAAGCACGTTGCGTGGTGTTGACCGCAGGCACTTTTTTGGCAGGCAAAATTCATATTGGATTTGCTAATTATCAAGCCGGGCGCGCCGGTGATCCGCCTGCTATGATGTTAGCAGAAAAACTGCGGCAATTGCCATTGCGCACCGGGCGTTTAAAAACAGGTACGCCGCCGCGCTTAGATGGCCGCACGATCGATTTTAGTCAACTCATTGTGCAACCCAGTGATCAACCGTTGCCGGTATTTTCTTTTTTAGGTCAAGTGACACAACATCCACAACAAACACCCTGTCACATTACACATACCAATGAAAATACTCATGCGTTAATTCGCCAAGGGTTGGAACGATCGCCGTTATATACCGGTGTGATCGAAGGTGTAGGCCCGCGTTATTGCCCTTCTATCGAAGATAAAGTAGTGCGTTTTGCCGATAAAATTTCGCATCAAATTTTTTTGGAGCCAGAAGGGTTGCATACGCATGAAATTTATCCGAATGGTATTTCCACCAGTTTACCGTTTGATTTACAGGAAGAATTTGTGCGCACTATCAAAGGTTTAGAAAACGTTCATATCACGCGCCCGGGTTATGCGATCGAATATGATTTTTTTGATCCGCGCGATCTTAAATCTTCGTTAGAATCGCGTTTTATTGAAAACTTATTTTTAGCCGGACAAATCAACGGCACTACGGGTTATGAAGAAGCAGCGGCACAAGGTTTAATTGCCGGATTAAATGCCGCACGCAAAGCACAAGAAAAAGAAGCATGGTGCCCTAAACGCGATCAAGCGTACATAGGTGTATTGATTGATGATTTAATTACGCAGGGTACGTTAGAGCCGTACCGTATGTTTACCAGTCGCGCGGAATATCGTTTGTTATTGCGCGAAGATAATGCGGATATGCGTTTAACTGAAATTGGGTATCAACTCGGTTTAGTCGATGAACAACGTTGGCAATTATTTGCGGTCAAACGCGAAGCGTTGGAACTTGAACAACAACGTTTGCAAGCACTGTGGATTAGGCCACAAACCGCATTGAGTGAAACCGTGGCACGTTTATTGCAAACACCACTAACGCGAGAATATCGCGCGGCAGAATTATTACGGCGCCCCGAAGTGAGTTATTCAGCATTAATGTCGGTTACGGATATTGGCCCTGGCGTTACTGATCACAAAGTGGCAGAACAAGTGGAAATCTGTGCTAAATACGGTGGTTATGTAGAAAGACAATTAGCCGATATTGAACGTCAACGCCGTTATGAAGAATCATCGTTGCCGGTGGATTTTGATTATCAACAAGTCAGTGGTCTATCCACCGAAGTACGCGAAAAACTCAATAAAATAAAACCGCAAACACTCGGTCAAGCGGCACGTATTCCTGGTATTACTCCCGCCGCTGTTTCGTTGTTATTGATTCATTTGAAAAAGCGGTCACATGTTGACAAAGCCTCACATGTTTAATTCGGCTGAGTTTTCACAATCGTTGGCACAAAAAATTACCGTCTCTGGGTTGATCGTTTCTCATGATATACAACAACAGTTATTACAATTTTTGCAGTTGTTAGCCAAGTGGAACCAAACCTATAATCTCACCAGTGTGTGTGATCCAGAAAAAATGATCACCCAACATGTTCTAGATAGTCTTGCTATTTTGCCTTATATACAAGGCAAGCGAATTCTCGATGTGGGCAGTGGCGCAGGTTTGCCGGGCATTCCATTAGCATTGGTTCTGCCACAAATGCAGTTTGTCTTGTTAGATAGCAATGGCAAAAAAACCCGCTTTTTAACCCATGTAGTGCAAAGTTTAAAAATACCTAACATACAAGTAATGCAAACGCGTGTCGAAGAACTTAAAAATGTGGAATGTTTTGATATTGTGATGGCGCGCGCATTTAGTTCACTGCACGATTTTTTGCAAAAAACCCAACACCTGTGTTGTAACGACGGGAAATTTTTAGCGATGAAAGGGGCACACCCTACAGATGAAATAAAAGAAATTCCGGCGGGGTTTAAGCTAGAAGCTGTGCACCCACTCAAAGTGCCAGGGCTAGACGCACAGCGGTGTTTGGTGTGTGTGACAAAAGAACAGGTAGGTGATATTATTACCCCCACGCGCTCGTAGCTCAGCTGGATAGAGTACCAGGCTTCGAACCTGGGTGTCGGGAGTTCGAATCTCTCCGGGCGCGCCAAAATTCGTTTCAATGAGAAAGTTATTATGTGTAAGGATGACCAACTACCCGCCCCTACCGACGAATCAAATGAATCTCCGTTGGATATAGAGGGTGTAAATATGGATATTACGGTGGAAGATATTATCGCTTGTATTCATGCAAGAAGAGAACCCGTTTTTTGCGAAAGCAAATTTTGAGTTTTTATCGCTGTCTCTCCTATAACCCAGATAGACGTTTCCAAATTTTTTGATAGTCTGCACCTGACATTGCAGACTTAGCTGGCTTTACATTATCCCATTCTGAAACTTGCAACGATTTTAAGAATTCACATGCTATTGTTGACGATAACTGTGGTTTTGATTTTTGAGCCTTAAATGTTTCACCTAGTTGCTCTGCAATACTGCGAGGGACAGAATTCATTCTCATCAAGACAGCTTCTTCGGAGCGTACTCCATGATAAATCATAGCGGGTAAGTTATTAATTTTACGCTTTTCTTCTTCGGACATATTTTCAAAGTTCAAGCCGGATGTTGGCATTTTACTAAGAGCAGAAAGTCCCCAGGCGCCGCTATTAGCAATATCTCGATATATAGCTTTACAAGCTTTTGATATCTGTTCAGTAGTGGTTTCACCTTTAAAGTAGGCGCGAGCAATTGCTTCAACTGACTGTCCTGCAACCCAAGCTTGAGTAACTTCAGCGATATTCGTTCCCTTCTCCCCGTTATTGCTAAACCCTTCAAAAGATAATTGAGGGATTTTCATCATCACTCCAAATAGTTGTGGTAGTACAGAAAAATTATTGTCACCAAAAAGACTATTGGGTTGCCAATCTGTTATTTGAAGTCTATTTTCTAAATTTTTCAATTCGAGAAGCGCTGTGCGCGCTCCTTCAGGTGAAAAACCGGTGCTATCAGCGAGACTGGCATTTTGTGGATGATCTGCTAGTTTGCGAATATAATCCTTAGTTATCTCAAGAACCGCATCTGCTTTTGAATTTGAATTTGCATCAGATTTTTTGCGAAGTGTTGAATATCCATAGGTGCCGCGAAGTAGTTGCTCAACTTCTCCAATTACAATTTCAAGGTTTTTCTTTTCATTCCAAAGATGTGCAATATAACAACGGAAGTCGGCCCATTGATCCTGGCTAAAAACAGCCGATAAATCTAGAGTTGATCCAGCTTTTTCTAGTTCATCTAACATTTCAACAAGTCGTGAAATAAGTGCACCCGTGGCGCTCTCTACATACTTACGAACTTCATTTGGATTGTCACCGGCGGCTATTCCAACAACACCTATACTGCCATGTCCGACACGCCCAGCGCGCCCCGCTAAATTCCAAAATGCTCGATGGGACATTTCTTTATCATAAATATACTTGCGGGTTGCTAAGAAAACAGATGAAACGGGAAAATTAAGTCCTTGTGCAATAGTTGTAGTTGCACAAAGAACTTTAATGTGTTCTTTTTCAGTTAGCCATTCTATGAGTGCTAACACTTCGGAAGGTAAACCAGAGTGATGTACGGCAATTCCTTTTGAAAGCATTTCAATTAGCTCAAAATTTTCGCTAATTTCAGTTTTGAGAAAGCGTTGCACTAAAGCGATGTCTTCATGGATAATGTTCAGGGTTGGCATTTCTTGGTAGAGTTTGCGGGCAACGTTCCAAGCATCATCAGTTTTTTGTGTTACTACAACACTCGTACCCCTGACAGAAAAAACTTTAGCCATTGCCCCGGCTTGAGTACTAAGTCCTTTTGCTTTTGTATAATTCAAATTACTTAATGGTCGATTGCCAGCGACCCGATGTTTGCCGCGTAAATGAATCGATTGTTGTGTAGTTATAAGGGTTTCAAATTCTAGATTCCAGTCACCGTTTTTCTTTTTTGATATTGGTTTCTGAATATCGAACATACCTACGATACGTTCATTGGGTTGCCAAGGTGAGCTGCTAAGGCTTATTGATGCACCTCTTCCATCCCCAAGCCAATGAGCTAAATCTTTTGCATTTGGCACAAATGGCATAAGTAATAAAAAATTAGCACGTGAACACTCTTGTTTAATGGTTGATAGTAATAGTTCAATTCTGAGTCCGCGTTCTGTGTCTTCAATATTTTGAGCCTCATCCATTACTACCAGTACGAGTGGACGAGAAATTTTTTTATTACGCATAACTAATTGTAACTTTTCCGGGGTGGCAACCAAAATTTGAAAAGCATCTTTTTGTTCAAGTAGTGTTTCCTCAAAGGCATCAATTTCAACAGCCCCTGTTAGTTGTTCAACTTTGATACCTAAGGGTGAAAAATCTTCTCTTAAACGTCTTGTGATCTGAGATACTAGCGCACGCGTTGGTGCTATATAAGCGATCCACGCATTATCTTGTGCAAATTGATTTAAAGCCTGAAGAATACGAAATTGAGCAAGTGCTGTTTTCCCTCCAGAAGTAGGCATATCTATTACCACCGCACGATGAGCCTGATTTAACAGTCCCCCTGTGTGCAAAGCGACCCGTTGTGGGGGGAGTAGTTCAAACATTCCACGAGCTTTTTTAGTTATATGTTTTACAAAACTAGTTACGCGCGAGTTTACTGTATGTGCAACCCACCAGACCGAACCTGATACCATTTGGCGACTGGCAACATGTAACCAGCGCAGAATCATTTCGAATTGATGGTCTTGGGTATTTTCAGCAGCTTTGTATGCTGCTTCAAAATGCTGATCTAGTTCAGTGTTTATAGAAGCAGGTTCTCCTTGCAGCATATATTCTGCTAAACGCTCTGTTGCTTTAGCCCAGTGATATAGCGCCACTAATCTTAATGCAAGGATAGACTCATCATCATTCTTCACATTTGTTAAATAATTTTCCTCAAATATTTTTTGTTCTTTTCGTAAATTAATTATAATTTCACTGACTTGATTCAAGTCTTCCCAATTTTTTTTTCGTAGTAATCGCACCCAAGCATCATAAAGATTATAAAGTAAACGTTGATCCCAGTTAATATTAACCATGGAGGGTATTTTTTGCGAAAGTTCGTCTTCCTCAAGCCAGCGGCGCACATCAACCCAGCGATCTCCACAATAGCCTAGGCCTGCTAAATGCAATACATGAAAAATGCGCGCTTCCGATGTTTCATTAGGGATAGGCAATATACGCTTCAATCCAAAGGCGCGATGTGCCCCTGCTCTTGCTTGGTTCTGAAGTATTTGACTTTCTTCGGAATTTGCAGGATGAATAAAAGCTTCTAATCCTTCAATGGCGGCCAGTTCATAGGCAATAGCCAATCTTTCTAGTAAATTAGGATCGAAACAATGGTCTTCTATAGGAGTGATAACATGTTGTAAATTTATTTTAACTAAGCTTTCGTTGGCTTGTTCTAGCCCTTGTTTATAGGCGCCTTCTCCAATAGCCTTAACTGCCCAATGTTGATCAACTTCTTCCAAATGAGTAAATGTTAATGTCATGCGGAAAGTCCTCCCGATAACATTTTTGGTAGCTTAGGAATAATGCCGATTGGTAAGTATATCGCAACAAATGTGATGTTAGTTTCAGTAGGTTTATCTTTAGCAGAGATAACTGCATGCTTGCTTAAATCAGTTTCTTTAGGTTCAACATCTCGAACCAATCCCCCAAAAATAGTTACATCACTAATGCTGCGCAAATAACGTTTTACTGCACTTTGAAACATCGGCATCCATGTTGCATTTTTGGCATGATGGTATAGATAGAGGATGATATTTTCTTTCTTTTTTTCTGAATCTCGCAGATCATTTATTTGATCTTGTAATCCTCCTTCACGGTGCGATACAGTTGGCGGCCATTTCGACTCAGTTGAAGTTTTAACTTCTCCAAAAGCAAACCGGTAGGGAACGTCATTATCTGCAACATGCTGAAAACCTACTAGATCAGCACCTGCAGGGCTGGCGTTGGGATTTTTTAAATCACGGCTTGCAGGCCATGGGAATTCGCAATTATGTTCATTTGCCACAAAGGTTTCACATAGGGCTTCTCCAATTCGCGTATGTGTTACCTCTATTTGGGGGGTTAGTATTTGCTGTAGTTTTTCTTTTTCAAATCCAGTAGTAGCAACACCATTTAACAATTCGCGCACATCTTTTTTGCCCATCTTATCATAGATGATATTTTTTACTGGCCCATGCAGCATTTTAGTTAGTAAGGTAGCGTCCACTTCAATACCACGTGCAGCTACTGTCTCATGATCAGTATTGTAGATTTCCTTTCCGAATTTTACTGACATCAGCAGCCTCTTTTTAGAATATCATCGAAGATGGCTTAAGGATGCAACGATTTGTATTAAATTTCAATACTTTGAAGGTGAAGATACTATATCTTTTTTGATGCATAATGCTGTCCGGAGGTACGGGTGGATAATTGCGCCACATACTTCCGAATCGTATCGCGACTCACGCCGGTAAAATCAGATATATCACGTTGTGAAAAATGTGTTTGTTGGGCTAGTAATATTGCAAATTCAATTTTCATTTGACGATCTAATTCTGATGCACTTGATTTAATAAGCTCTTCAATAACTCTGTCGTAGTTCATGCTCAGGGCTATTGTGCGGCGGAGTCGATGAATAGTACGTTCGGTGTCACTGAGCGATTGATTCTTAAAAATGAAAGTGAGAATTTCTATCCATTTTTCAAAATTTTGATAATCTGATCCTGAAAAACGTTTGATTGCTTCTTTAATGGCAAGTTCTTCAGGTAACTTAAATTCGACAATAAGATCAAATCGTCGCCATAAAGCGGGATCGATTAATTCTGGGTGATTAGTTGCTGCAAGTAATAATCCGGTTGCTGGCCAATCGTCAACTTCTTGGAGGACAACAGTTACCAATCTTTTTAATTCTCCTATATCGGTGTCGTCATTGCGCCGTTTTGCTATGGCGTCAATTTCATCGAGCAGTAATACGCAAGGACTTTGTTTGGCAAAGTTCAGTGCTGCGCGTAAGTTGTTTCCTGTTTTGCCCAACAGGCTGCTCATGACTGTTGTAAGGTCAAGCACATAAAGCGGAACTCCTAATTGCGCGGCAACCCAGCGGGCAGTTAATGTTTTTCCTACGCCTGGCTTGCCTACGAAGATGGCCGAGCGGGTGGGGTGTAATCCTCTGGTGGCTAAATGCCGGAATTGTTTGCGCTCTTGAATAAGTTGGCATAATAATTCTTTTATGTCGTTTGAGAGTAATGGTGGTTCACTATTTGGGCAGTCTTTAAATACCTTGAGTAATGAGAGGCGCATTTCCTCGTCGACCGGCAGCGGGGTTGGTGAGTTGCTATACTTCGCGGTATCTCTGAGTGTGTTATTTGACCTCGTGGGTGCGTTGCGTAGAAATAATTCCATTTGCTTGGCTAGCTCGGAATCCGTATTCCGATATTTGCGTACCAAGCGTGCTACGAACAGCCGAATATCCTCACTCTGGTTCTCCAGCGCTAGGCGAGTAAGGTGGACTAAATCTAACTTTAATTCGTTGTTATCGTCCAAAATTTTATAATCCCCTATATTTTAAGCTATTATTTTCAATAAATAAGTGGACTAGAAAATTAGCATACTTTGTAGGGTAATGTAAAGTGTTTAAAATTAGAACAATTAACCAAGTGCCAATATTGTGTCAACAAGGTTAAAGATGCGATATAATTTTGGAAAATAATGGTATATATTATGAACGAGTTACCATTTCAAGAAAACCAGTTGAAGCGAATCACAATTTTTCAGTTACAGAGGATTAATCATGAAAGCCATTCAATTTAAAAAATTCGGATCCCCTGAAGTGCTAGAATATATCGAATTACCAACGCCCGCTATCGCTAACGATGAATTACTGATTCAAGTCGAAGCTGCGGGTATCAATCCTGTTGATATGAAAATCCGAAGTGGGATAAGCGCAATGGCCAAGAAACTAGCTTTGCCATCTGGTTTAGGATTTGATTTGGTTGGTAAAGTAGTAAAAATTGGCAAAGATATTAACGAGTATAAAGTTGGCGATAGTGTTGTTGGTAAAATCGAATATGAAAAACCAGGAGCTTATGCAGAATATTGTGTGGTGAAATCCAAAGATATCATAATCAAACCACATGAATTGGGTGTGGCCACAGCAGCGGCATTACCGATTGTTGGGTTAACGGCATGGCAAGTGTTGCATCAATATGGAAACTTGCAACGTGGTGAGCGCGTGTTAATTCATGCAGCGGCAGGTGGCGTTGGACACCTTGCAGTACAAATTGCCAAAAAAATGGGGGCAGAAGTGTTTGCAACCGCCACACAAAAAAACCATCAATTTTTATCAGATTTGGGGGCGGACCATTGCATCGATTATAGCCAAGCTCCTTTCGAACAAGTTATACACGACATTGATTTAGTAGTTGATCTGGTGGGCGGTGAAACGGGTTTACGTTCTTTTAAGGTATTGAAAAAAAATGGCCGCATGGTAACAGTCCCCAGTCCCACCCGTGATGAAATTATCCAACAAGCCCAACCATTGGGCATAAAAGTATCTGGTATGCTCGCTGCAATGAATCAAAATGATTTCACGCAATTATTGAAGATGATTAGTGCTGGCGATCTTAAAATACAAATTGCTAAAACCTTTCCTTTAAAAGATGCTGTATTAGCGCATCAAATGTTAGAAACTAACCGCACACAGGGTAAGATTGTTTTGGTAATGTAATTTATTTTAACGTTGATGATGCAACTGAAGTTTGCGTGTACCAAAATTGTACCAAACCATGGTAAATCATAAGCAATTATGAGCACTTTTAAGCCTTTATCACCAAGAGCAAAGTACCGCAGAGTGTTGATTTATATAGGTTTCGCTAAAAAACATACCTTCCTTCGAACCTGGGTGTCGGGAGTTCGAATCTCTCCGGGCGCGCCAATCACACTCCCGCATTTCGCTTTGCGTAAGATTACTCCAATCTAAAACTGGAGACTGAGGCTATATGTAGCCCGCATGAAGCGAAGCGAAATGCGGGGGTCGCATTATATCTCTGCAAACTGCGCTCTTTATATTTCTTAATTCAATACAACCACCGACCGTCCAGAATATGATGGTGACGCAAAAGGACTATTCAAAAAAGTCTGCCAAAATGCCCTTCTCGTTTTTATCCTATCATCTATATCATAAGCGTTGTCGATTTTAAAAAACAGCCGATGTTTATTCAAAAAGTCATGGGCTTTCATGATAAGAGTTTCTAAAGTCGTTAATAAACCATTGCAATCATCATTCGAGATATCCAAGTAAGTACCTTTTCGCAATTTATTAAACTGAGAAATAATATCGCTTGGAATATCATTGTTGTTGTTAGATTCATGCTTTTCTGAATTAATGTGTTTAAGAGGATTTCTTTTGTTGGCTAGATTATCACGGTATTGTGGTTCAATATTGATGAGAATTTTTTTCCATTCGTCTTCTAGTTGTTGTTCGTTTATATCGGCATATTTTTTTTCGCTCTCAAGGATACATTCATTTAACAATAAAATTTTACTATATTTCTGTCTATAGGATCTCTGTTTGCCAGCACTATCCCAATCGGCAAAAAGTATAAAACCTAGATGTTCCAAAAAATTTTCTAATGTTGAAAAAGCATAATCAAAACAAATAATTCTCCATTGGTCAGCATTGAAAATAATACGTTCGTAGTGGGCATCGTTTTTATCGCCTATTTCATTAATCTTTTCCCATGCGGTTTTAGCGATTTTTAAATAATCAACGTAGGCACGTGAATTAAATTCATTCTGATGTGTTATTTTCATAAATCACCTTTAAGAGAACTTTGTTCCAGTAAGCACAGTAGCCTGCTCAGATAGCTCCGGCTCAGTAAATGCATATGGACACGTCTTAGAAAATTTTAGCTTAGCGAGGTGGTCGCATTTTGCGACCACCTCAGCTTTTTCCTAAATCACAAATATCATATTACAAATTCCGATATGGGATTTGGCAATAAGTATTTCCTTTTCGAGGACTCGCTTTATATTTCGACAAATAATTGTTAAGTGAGTTCAGTGAATTATTATTTGGAGTTGGGCCAAGATAAACGTGTTCAATTTCCACATCCCTATCATGCGAAGACGTGAGAATATTTTCAGGGAGAAATCCAATGCTTACGCCTTTTCCTTGTTGGCAATAACCCCTCCATTGACTGAGTAGATTCCCATTAGTGGTAAAGGAACTCACAAAAAGCATATGGCCGTTGGTTAATCGATGAAAAAGCCAGTCTTTTAGTTGCTCTAATAATTTTCTATTGGTTGAATTATTAGATTCTAACCGCTGAGATATCTCTGTGCGTAATAGGTCTGATGTATATTTCAGTTCCATGGCATCATTTAAGTATCTAATATCGGTGGCATAAAGAGTTTTACTCCCCGCTATATTCATTAACCCATTAAGAGATGTTTAATGATAAAGTAACTTGTTTGGTTTATTGACATATAATTCATTAGATAAATTTTCCATCGGTATATCCTCTATTGCCTATGTATGCTCGTACTTGGTTATTTGTTAATTCTTTTTTTTCCACCTATCTCCCGGGAGCAATTTAATGATTTTTTCCTGCACATGGTTTGCTGCAACTAATGGATCATATGTGGTATTAATCGGATGCGGTAAGAGCGGAAAAATATCATCAGTAAATGCCGAATCATTTAATTTTTCGGCAAGGTTTGCTTCAAATTCTGCTCGAGTTACTTTGGTTTTATCGGTGGCCAAATAGTGATGAAAACATTCTACTATCTTCGGTATTTCGAGTGCTGGGAACTGTTTTAATACGGTGGCAAGATCAAATAAATCGCGTCCTTTTTTACGTTGGTAAAGTGCGCGCAATTTAGTGCCCAATAATTCTTCCAAAGCAAACGTGGTGAGAATGGTATTTTTGGTATACCACATACTTTTTACTTCAAAATCTCTGTGCTAAACCTAATACAGAAAAGTGTTCGCGTGTATTGATTTCCACTTTTAAGCGCATGGGTGTAATTGGTAAGCTTTCAGAATTAAATCGATAGATCAAAGTGGCACGGCCTTCTTTTAATTTCCACCCTGGTTCTCCAAGCCAATGATTTAGCTGCGATCGTAGAGCTTCTATAATATTACCAATTTTTCCTTCGTTAATTTGTACCAAATCTATGTCTTCTGAATAACGTCCTGGAGGCTGAATAAATAATTTATGTAATGCTGTACCACCACGAAAAGCTAGGGATTGTGCTAATAAAGGTTCTGAGAATATTTCTACTATGGCTCTTGATAGCACTAAATCTTGTTCTATTTGTGCATCAGTAGCCCATGGTGCTGTTGCACGCCACTCGTTTATAAATGCTTGTTGAATCATATATCGCTCTCAATGTCTTCATTAATATATAAAGACCAATTATTGTTTTTTTGTGATTGATTATACGGTTTATCGGGACGTAATGGGACAGGTTGCAATCGTTGTGTATTTGTCCACTCTTTAAGTAAAATAATAATTTTTTCATTACCTTCAATTTTTTCTAGTAAATAACCTAACCGTTGCACAGAAGTTATTTCTACATTTTTTGATTTAAGAAGTTTTGAAAAGCGTGATTCTTCAAATTTTTCATGCAGCTCGCTTAATACAGTAGTTACTTGATTTATATGTCCAACTGATTTTACATAGCGGACTAAATCAAGCGCGGTTAATTCTGGAATAGAAACATTCATGGTGCCTGTTGGCGTTTTCATTAATTGATAATCGCGCGAAACAATTTGTTTTTTGATGAAAAATTCTATGCGTGTTCGTCCTGCTTGTATGGGACGTAAAGATTTATTGGTAATAACTTGGAACACCTGTGGTTGTTGATGTGCGGCACCATGCAAAGCGGCTGCGGATAGCAAGCCTACATAATAAGGTTGCTGATTAAATTGCATAAGATAGTCAATAAACCACGCAGCAGGTGGTGCACCTATTTCTTGATATTCCGTTGGTACAATTACATAAAAGCCATGTTTGGGTCTTATAAGTTTATTTTTCCTTATAAGCCTTAAAGCAGCTAATTTGAAGGCAACAGGAGTCATTCCTAGGCTGGCCAATGCTTCATCGCCAGTAAAGGTATAACGCCCTTTGGTCTGTAATAGGTCTAAATACTCAGATAGCGAGGCATTTTCATATTTCATTTGCAAAAAGTATCACTTTTCAATACTTTTTGCAATCGATATAGTAAAAATTAGATTGGACGGTTAATGAACAATTATTTAGTTATACGTGGTTAATTAAGGCTGGCAAGAAGAGTGGGGTAAAAGAGAACTCACCCGTACATTTCTGCAGAGGGGTGAGCCGTGTCGTTAACAATTCTATTATAACTTAGCTTTGATAGTAACCCTTTAAGATATTAATAATGCCCGTAACTCTGCATATTACTCTGAAATAGGTCTGAAATTTATACTTTCAGAGTAGGCTGCTTTTTTTCATATTAAGGTATCTGAGCATGGCCAGTTATCTACCAGTTATCTAAAAGCGATTTATCCGTATAGCCCCTTCGGGAAATTTGTCAATAATTTCTAATTGGCCGCCCATGGCTTCTATATAACTTCTCAGAGTAGAAATATAAAATCAGTTCATCTTTCCATGCGTGATACATTTGCTTGTTTAGTAGCTAATATTTCTGCAAGTCTTTCCTGGCTTAAATGTTTTGCTTGTCGTAAATCCTGTAAGGGTATTTCGGCAAGCATTTGCAACATTTTTTTATGAGCAGTAGTTTGAGCTTGAGTCGACATTTTATCTCTAAGTTTTTGGTAAGATTTGGCCATTGTATATTTCCTAAGTTCAAGTAACTATTGCATAATACGTTATGCAAATGATATGCAGAATGTTTCAGTAAGCACAAACATGAAAGCAGAAACGAAGTCGGTTAGCGCTCTATCTCCCGCGCATAAGCAATAGTCGCATCCAATAGAGGAATATAATACTTGTTTTTTCCATCTCTCTGAAAAGCAGCCAATTTAATTTCAACTAACCTCATCAACACTTTTGAAATATAAGGTTTAGATTTATTTATTTTATCTGCGAGTTCTGCTGCTGTTGTTTTTTCTAATTTAACTAATGTCCTTAAAATATCCTCTTCGCCGACGGATAGCCTATTGCGTGCAATACGATCTTTGGCTAGTTTCATGACCATAGGTGTTGCAATATCCAACGTAATGCGATCGCTGAGATCGCCGATAGAAAGATCATTAATTAATCGTTGCAATAAACCAAAAACATAGCGCAATCGACCTTTTGTGACTTCATATAGATAAATAAAAACTTCGCGTTCAACTGGCATTTCAGCGTGAGGATTTGATCGATAAAACTCGATGCGTTTATCAAGCAACTGCGTGTATTCTGCTTTTTTTAGGGGATTTATTTCGACTTCATAACTTACTATATCATCTAAACGATCAACTTCTTGTGCAATAAATCGTCGCAAACCCACATCGCCAACAAGAATCCAGCTGATGCCGTCCGTTTGAATATAATCACGAAGCGCGTTAAATAAATAGGTGATATGTTTTTCATCTTGAACAACACCAATATCCAGATTATTGAGTTGAAGAACGATGCCATAGCGATAACCCAGTGATTGAACCAGCGTCGACAAATCTTCTAGGTGATGTCCTAAAACAGATGTTGGCACAACAATAGGTTGTGTACTTGCCCCAGCAGATTTACCATAATTTACGCCGAATCCAAAAGCCTCTATTCCAAAAGAACGATAAGCTTCTGAAATGCGCATGGAAAGGGCTTTGGTTTCCTGAAAGCGTTTGTCTTTTATCACTTTTTCGGAATGAAAGATCTCAAGCTCGCGTACAATATGAGAAATCACCACGGCTAAGAGTGTTTCTAAGCGCCAGTCCGCCTCTACGCGAATTTCGTTGCGCGGGGTGAAATAAAACTTTTTTTCTTGTACTGAGAAACGTAAATAATTAGCAAATGAAGTAGTGCCTACGCCGCGTGCACCTTCTACTACCAGTAAGATATTGCGCTGGCTCAATACATTTTGGCATTTAGCAATTTCTGCTCCATGTCCGGTATAAAGCGCCAGTGTTGCTTGGCTGATAGGGTCGGTATTTAGCGGATCGCCCTTAAACCCTAAAGATTCCCATTGCATGTTTATTACCTTTTTGATAACACAGTTAACCACATGATACCAAAAATTGGTTAATTAACCAAATTCTGGTTAATTAACCAAATTTCGGTTAATTAACCAATTTTTGGTTAAGCTTGGTTAACTGATGTTTTTGGGCATAGAGTTGAGGGTTATCATGCTTTGTGTAAGGGGTTGTGCTAAAATTGTACAATCTTAGTCGCTTTAAGAGATTCCTAACCTATACCTTGGACATAGCTATCTGGCTACAATGTATCTGTCTTAATTTTAGATTCGTTCCTGCTGTAATAAAGGCAACGGCGTGTCATCTCAGAGGTTAAACCTGATGTTCGGTTATTTTAGCAAAATTCGTGCCAAGGCCATCCCGCTTCTAATTGAACTATGGGGAAGAATTACGGGTCAACCTGAATTCAAGCCTGTTAACCAAAATGCCTGCAGAACAGACTTAAACGAGTATGTTACTTCTCTTGTGAATGTTGATATCCCAACTTGGCGTCCCGAAAAACACCTTCTCACGAATGTTCTAGATATTATTTTGACATTGGGTATTGATGTTGTGAAAGCGCGCTTGCAATCAGACCCCCTCTTTACGTGGTTGATGCTGGCTGTAGCAGCAGGGGACGTATCAAAAAATACAATAAAATATATCCAGTGGAAAATTTCACCTCGACATGCAGAGCAAAATCAATGGTTTGCTGATGCGGTGGGTATAACAGTAGTGTCCGTAACAAACCTAAGTTTTTTAGGGATTGATATTTCAAAATATGCTGTCGACGAAGGGGCATATCATATTTTAGCAATTGGGAGTGAATATTTATTACAGAAAATTGGCGTTGATGTAGTAGTGGCAAAAAAAATGGTGATCTTTACGTCAAAATATTTAGTACAAGCGCTACATAACGATGCCCCGCGTGATATAAGTCGGCAAGAAACATTATTGCCGCTTGTTCCACAACCGAACGATAATGCTACGCAAATACCGTCATGTTTTGAGTTTGTTCAAGAAAATTCTTCTCTCCTGGAAGGAAATGTAACGCAATGGGCGGCCATCAGTTTGTTGCCTACGTCATCCGCGTGCCAGGCTTATTTCAATTCATCAGCAATAGAAAATTTTATTAAGGCACAAGAACATATGTGTTTTTATGTTAAAGCGTTTCCTGGCTATGGTGATCTGATGGCCGTTATTAATAATTATCATCATTTACGGGAGGAAATGGGTTTTGAAGGTATGGCTACGTTTATTTATGATAATAATGAGCCTTCGTATGACAATAAAGCGAAAATATTCAGACTGCTTAATCTGCCGACTATAGAAGGCGATTATTCCTATCATGCTGCACAAAGGCTTGAAATAATAGCAGAATCTCAAGCGAAGAATTTTACAGCGCTGAGGCAGGGTCCTCTTCTTTTTAATTGTTTCACGGGATGGTCTAGTTTTATAGATGTTTTGATAAGTCCTCATACGGGTGATCATGAGAAATATATGGGGACTAATAAAGTATTTATGAGGGACGATATCAATAATAATTTTATCTTTAAGCAATGTGGCGCCAATAATTATCATCTTGTTCGTCAGATCGGTACGGATATATTTCCACTAGCTGCTCCCGTTTCTACGCTAGAGATGGCTGAAGATTATTTCCAAACGATTGCAGGACAAGCGGTAATAAAAAGAACTCCCGCCTTAGTGGATTTTGTTGCGCTTCTTAAAAGTAATACCGTAAATATAATGACTGCTTATGGTAAAACTTTCTCCCAAACTATTTATAATTTATTTAATCTTATTTTAGCTGCTAATCATGCACAAAAGAAGTTGCCACCCAGACCGTTTGTTATTGCAGTAATGTTTCCTATAGATGATAAATATTTGGCCCACTTTAATGCCATAATCAATGGTAAAGCTGAAAGCGTTATCTCTTTATTAAAGCATCAGACAAAACTTATACCGCAACAATTACGATCAGCTATAGACGTTTCAGGATTAAGAGGTAATTTTAGCACCTTAAAAATTTCTGATGGAAATGCCGCCAAACAATTATCTAATCTTCGTTCTGGAACTATTACGTTAGTAACATTCGATGCTTTAGAGAATGTGGTATTCAATGCGATTTATACAGGCACAGTTGCAAGTGACAGGAATAGACCGAATAGAGTTTTAGCAGCAGTGGGAGAGGGATCGACTACATTTACTACATCAAATAATGCAGGAGTTCCGCGCATCCATTGTAAAAGCTATGACGACGACGAAATACCGTCAGATGATTTAAGTAAGGCTAGCCCAGAATTGCGCCACAGGCTATTGAGTTTATCTAAAAGGGCTTGCGATCTACCTTTACCTCAATATTGGGAAAATTATGATGATGTCGCTTACAAAATGATAGGTGAATTCCTTGTTGATGCCCACAACCCTGCCTCAGAAATTTCAAGATTCTTTCAACAAGCACGACATCAAATTGCGCGTGGAGATCGTCTTCGTCATGCCATTTTTTTTGTTAGGCAATTGTTATCCATGCAACAAAAAACACCAGATGATCACGAAAGATGTTTGCATATTGAGGTAGAAGAATCTAGGAAAAGTTTGGCAGCATTATCAACACGACATTCCAGTGTTTTTAATACCACAAGGGAGAGTAGAGTAGTTGAATTAAATCCTGCTTCAAATGAGTCGGCAGCGCCACGCCAGAGAATCGGTTAAATTTATTTATCTATTGTAGTCAACAAACCCCAGCCGGTAGTTCCAATTTAATACCATCTGGATAGCCGCGATAGTGAACGCCATAACGTTTATTTAAATACGCCAAGAAACCTGTATCACCGCAACCGAGGCGTTGTGCTAAGCTTTGCCAATCGACTTTATTATTATCGGTCACAGTAACAGAAGCGGGCGACCAGCTTGCCTCGGATAATCCAGCTATTTTGGGTAATGCCATATACACCAAATGTTCCCAGGTTGTTAAATCTTCAGACCATAATGCGCCTTCGATCCCAACAACATTTGTTTGAATACTCGGTGATAAATCTTTAATAACTGCACTGGCGCTGATCGCAGCAGTTAATGCTGCGTGAGTATCCGAAAAATTTGTCGCCCAAGTGAGACCAGGCTCCCGTATATCGGGCGTGTAAGTTAAATCAAAGTAAGTTTCATTAGCAAACGTTAAAACCGTTGGATAATTTTTTTGTGCCAAATTAATCGCTTGCGCAACACCGTTATCAGCTGTATTCCAGACCCAAATATGAGCGGTTTGGTTCGCAGGCACAATATGATTTCCTAAACTTATACCATCGGTTTGCACCAATTGCTGCCAACCGGAAAACAATAACGTTGGATTATAATTCGACATCATTTGAAAAAACTTTTGTCCTTTTTCTAAAGCTGTTAAATTGGCCCAATCATCCTGACATTCTGGGTCGCGACTCCAAGCGTGCTGACTCACTTCATCAGCTCCCACACTTATTTCATTATCACGTGCATATAGAGTTGTTTGGCTAGTAAAAAGCGATGCTATTTGTTGTACAACCTGATTAATCGTCGTAGTAAAGTGGTTTGGGGAAGAACTGTTAGGATCATACAAACAAACTGGAATCACATCATCAGTGTAGCCTTGTACTGAAACAAACTGTGATTTATCGTTGGGATCGATCATGCTATCGGGCAATCCTTTGATCAAACCACGTGCATGGCCGGGAATATCAATTTCGGGAATAATGGTGATTTTGTTGGCATTAGCATAAGCGATCAACTGTTGAATATCGCTAGCATTATAAAAATGTGAATATATATCATCAGCATAAGGATAGCTTTTATTTTGATAATTAGTGCTGTCTAAATTTGCTTGCGTAAATACCATCGAGCCTATTAACTGCCCGTAACCACGAGTTCCACCCGCAAAACCAGCGCCTAAAACATCCAAACGAAAACCCTCGTCATCTGCAAAATGAATATGCAAGGTATTTAATTTATGCGCTGCCATCAAATCGATTAGTTTTTTAATTTCATTGGGGGTAAAAAAATGACGTGCGGTATCTAACAATAATCCGCGATATCTAAAACGCGGGTAATCGATAATAGTGGCATTCTGAATCGTTGCGCTTTGATTCCACAATTGACGCAAAGTCTGATAAGCATAAAACAAACCCGTATCGTTTAATACATTGATGACAATACGATCAGTTTGGATTTGAATTTGATATCCCTCAGGGTTATTATTGATAACAGCAGGATCGGTTATCTTTTTAATGATGATGCCAGTATCAATGTTTGAATTATCAATCTTAGCCGAAATACCTAAATCATTAGTTAGGCTGGAAGCAAATAAGCTAGCAACAGCGTTACTCCCTTCTAATAAATTATGGATAACGATAGCTTGATTTAATTTATAGATGCCTTTTTCTACCAGATAACTTACGGGCGCAGGAACGATTGGGTTGGTGATTTTCTGTTGTGCAGCGCTGCTATTCCAATTGTTTTCAATATGCTGTTTGATTTTTTTGTTAATTGCATTTTGATCATAATCGGTAAAATGATAAGTGCTGGGGCCGGTATTAATGTGACTTATTTCTTTGTTACTGTTAATAAGAAAAAAGTTTTGCGGCACATTGGCATAATTAACGGGCGCACCTTGGTTAATATGTAATAGCTGAATGGTATAGGTTTGGCCTTGCAACAGCGGTACTGACCCCGCCAAAATAGTCGTGTAACCCGCACTCAAATCAGGGCTTTTAATGTTAGGTGCTTTTAGATAAGTTAATTGACTGCACTGATTATTCGCATCACAGATTTGCAACACTGAATTAGGGTTAATAGCCGGGGCAAATTGCAGTAAGGGTGTTTGCAAATATAAAAAGCCCAACTGCCATTGCGATAATTTAGGCCCTAGGTTCGTTAAACTAATGCTGGTCGATCTGCTGGTTGAAGATGGATCGCGGCTGATAGTGACAGAATTAATTAGGATAGGAGCGGTGCTATTACCCGATGATAGTGCCGCAATCGCATTGTTTGCAATTATTGGACTGCCAATTAAAATGCTGTATAAAATAACTTTTGCGAGTAGTTTTATTTTCATAGTTTCAAAAGGTTTGCAAAGGCTTTGAAATGTTTTGCTAAGTTATTATTCACCCTACGATTGTACCCTATTTCGCTTCCAATTTCCACAAAGGGTATTTACCCAGTTGAGTTTCAGAAATCAATGTAAAATACCGGCTGAGCGCATCTAATATTGCTTCTCGATTATAATTCTTGGCGATTAAACCCGCTTTTTTGACAGCATCTTGATTTTGACAATCATTAACTTCTACACGATTACTGAAAATAAAACGCTTAGAACAAATCTTATGAATAGCAGCAAATATTTTATCGTGGTCCAAATAACCTTCTGACTCACGATCACTGCCAAAAAATAAATATTGATAACTATTAATTAATAATACCGTTTGAAAAGCGGAACCCCAATTACTAATATTATTAGACAACTCCATCAATCTTAAATTTTCAAATTGAGTATTATGGCTGTTAATATATTGCTTCAAAATTTGACAAACTTGCAGATCGGGCTGATAAACATCAATACCTAACGCACGTTCACAAGTTTTTTCTGCCGCAGCAGCAAAAACAAAATAACCTTTACTGCAACTCAGGTCCAATAAACTATTCAGCGGTTGTGGGTAAAGACGATGAATTTTTTTATAACGGTCGGCTAAAGAAGAGCTGGGATATAACTGACGTTGCCGTACAGTGAATCCCAAATTACTGGGATATTCTAATTCAATACTGCGTCTAACTGCTTCTGGCAATTCTTTATCGCTATTAGTTCTAGAAAAAACTTTATTTAACCAATTTTTTATTGTTGTCATATTCATCCAAAAAAGTATACTCAAGGTAAACGTAAAGCCTGCTACTAAGAATATCACACTAACCAGTCAAAAAGATGACAGGAAGATTACAATTTTGTCATTTTTCGATGGGTAGACATCTTATCTGTTCTTATTTTTGGATAATGATGCTATTTTTGTGATTAATATTTATAAGTGGAGTTCGATATGCGTTTGTTAGTTATAGAAGATCACCAGAAAACAACGCTCTATTTGCAACAAGGTTTAAGTGAAGCTGGATTTATTGTCGATATTGCTTTTAATGGTATGGAAGGGTTGCATTTGGCAGAAACTACAAACTATGACCTGATAATCCTTGATATTATGTTGCCGCAATATAATGGTTGGACTGTGATAAAAAAACTACATGAGGCCGGCAAAACAACGCCCGTATTATTTTTGACGGCCCGTGATTCAGTCGAGGATCGAGTAAAAGGGCTTGAGTTAGGAGCAGATGATTACCTGGTAAAACCTTTTGCTTTTTCTGAATTACTGGCGCGTGTCCGCACACTTTTGCGTCGTGGTCAACAACGCCAACAGGAAATAATTAAAATAGCTGACTTAGAGCTTGATTTATTGCGCCACAAGGCTTTTCGTAATGGCATACGTTTAAATTTAACGCCTAAGGAATTTGCTTTGCTATCTCTGTTAGCGAGAAGAGAAGGGGAGGTATTATCCCGTACCTTAATTGCTGAGCAAGTTTGGGATATGAATTTTGATAGCGATACCAATGTCGTTGATGTGGCTATACGGCGTTTACGGCAAAAAGTCGATGAACCTTTTGCTGTTAAATTAATTCACACTATTCGTAGCATTGGTTATGTATTAGAACAGCGATAAATATAATGCCAAAACTATCCGCAGATTTTTTACAAAAATGGTCTATTAGAAGCAGACTTGCGATTACACATGCCATTGTTACCATTTTGATCTTGCTGGTCGTTACTTTATTTATGTATTGGGCATTATTAAATAGTTTGCAAAAAGAAAATTATCAATTTCTCTCTAATGAAATTAAAATTATTCAAGGTTTATTGCAAAAATCCACGGCTGAAAATCCGCTTGATAAACTGAAGCAAGAAATCATTTGGGAACCTACTATACTTCAACATACACACTATCGTTATTATTGCCGACTTTTGAATAGTAGTGGCAACGTTATAATGGAAACGCCAGGTATCAATACGCTTACGAGAGCCAATAACTTATTAAGTTTAGCAAATACAAGATTACTGCAATCAAACCAAAATTACACATGGAAAGCTACTCGTTATCATTATTATTTAATGGCCACAAAGATAAAAAATGATACGGGTGAAGATTATATTTTACAGGTTATACTTTTTTCCAAACAGCAAGTAGGTTTATTGCGCGATTATCAACGAGCGTTAGTTATTGTCTTAATATTAGGCGGCTTATTGGCGGCACTCACCAGCGCTTTTATCGCACGCGAGAGCATCGCACCTTTGCAAAAAATCCTTGAAACGACTCGCCTGATTAGCACAAAAAAATTACACCAACGTATTGACCCAACTGCTTGGCCAAAAGAATTAACGCTATTAGCCATTTCTTTTAATGAAATGTTAGATCGTATTCAAAGAGGTTATGAACAGTTAACGCAATTTTCTGAAGATTTAGCGCATGAACTTCGTACCCCGATTAATAATTTAATGCTCACGACAGAAATTGCTTTGTCACAACCGCGCTCCATTACTTACTATCAAAACATATTGACGTCTAATTTAGAAGAGTATAATAATTTATCCCGCATGATTAATAACATGCTTTTTCTCGCGCGATCGGACAATGATCAAATTAAATTGCAGTACACACAATTTGATGCACGCCAAATCTTATTTAATATTTGTGAGTTTTTAGAAATTATTGCACAAGAAAAAAACATGCAATTATCAATCGAAGGGCAAGCTATAATAAGCGCAGACTTGAGTTTATTTAAGCAAGTGATTAATAATATTATTATCAATGCAATTTATTATTCTCATCCTGATAGTTTAATTAAAATAATAATTCAACAAAATCAATATCAAACTATAATTAATGTTCAAGACTCTGGCATTGGTATAGCACCTGCGCATCTGGCCAAAATTTTTGATCGATTTTATCGCACTGATGCGGCTCGCGCACAAAACACAGGTGGTACTGGTTTAGGATTGGCAATAGCCAAATCTATCATGAATCTACACCACGGTAGTATTGAAGTAATCAGTAAATTATATCAAGGTACTACGGTACGATTATCATTTCCCAATAGCAACTCTATAGATTAACTGCTCCTTGCTAATTACCAATAAGATAATATATAATAAATGGTAATGTTAGTTTAATTACAGGAGCAAGTCACATTGAATATCAAAGAAATCCGCCGTCATAATTTACGCGAGCTAGCTAAATCAATAGGTGGGGTTTGTAGATTGGCCGATCGCATGGGTAGGTCGCAGCCACAAATGAGCCATTTAGTTTCGCCCAAACCGCGAAAAAACATTGGTGATAAACTAGCAGCGGTGATTGAACAGATGTTCGATAAACCATCCGGTTGGTTAGACAAGGAGCATGATGCTGATTTAAATACTGCACTCGACACGCAAGTGCCACTGATACCTTGGATAGAAGTAAAAGAACCACTGGCTGTGGGTAGTAACGTTCTTGAGAAGGGCCACCTGCTTGTTCCCATCAAAATAGCTTATAGCAAAAAGGCTTACGCATTGCAGATTGACCGCGATGATATGCAATGCGCGAAGAGCATTAGTTTCCCGCTAGGCTCTATCATTATTGTCGACCCTGAATACCCCTATAAAAATGGGTCTTTTGTTATTGCCAGCATCCATAATCAAGAATGGGTGATGTTTAGACAACTGACAATGGTGGGTGATACTTATTGTTTTAATGCGCTTAATGAAAAGTATCGTACTATCAAAGTCTTACAGGAATTTATAAAAATTCATGGTGTAGTCCGATATATGTTTATGGAATTAGTGTAGGTAATATAGGAATAATTGTAAACCCTTATTTTAATAGCCTTAAACAATTATTTATACTTTTTTGTTAATACTTTATAAGAAGGTAACTAATTTTACCATGGACTATAAAAATGACGATGGGTGAAAGGATTAAAAAAGCGCGACTGGATATCGGTCTAAGCCAAGCTGAACTCGCTCAAGCTATGAATCAAATAGGTGAAAATGAAAAGATTTCACGGGTGGCTATTACGTTGTGGGAGACAGGAACCACCAAGAGGATGGGGGCGCATAATCTGTTTAAAGTAGCAAAAATATTAAACGTTAACCCTGAATGGTTGTTACTGGGTGCTGGGAGTAAAAATTTTTTTGCGGGAAGCATAAACAATAAAATTGTGCCGGTATTAAACCCCTCGCAATTAGCAAAGTACCCCGAAATTCCTGATGCTGATATTCTCTATCTAACTATTGATAAAAAGCTTGCTGAGGTAAGTGGCCCTGATTTATTCGCCATAATACTCGAAGATGATCGAATGTCGCCCGATTTAAAACCAAATGATATTATCATTATAGACCCTAGCGTTAATGCCATGCCAGGCGAAATTATATTGACTGAATTAGAAAAAGAAAAAGCTTTTTTAGTAGCACGCTATAGCCCTTATGAAAAAACCAACACCAATTCATTAGGCTTTAAATTAGTTCCAAGTAACTCTTATTGGCCTACAGTTATTGTTAACTCTCAAAATCCTGGAAAAATTATTGGCACAGTGGTGGAGCGGCGCGACCATCGTCGGTTATAGAGAAGTCGCAAAATTTCTTGTGATAGGCTTACTAATTAGGTATTATTAGGTCAGTTTAATTACACCTATACTGGATTAGTGTACAATGCGGAAGAAAATTAAGCAAGTAAGCTTACAAAAGCCCAGTATTAAACCACGCCCATCATTTGCTATCGCTGCTGTTGGCGCTTCTGCCGGTGGCTTAGAAGCCCTGGAAAATCTTTTTGCCCACACTCCCCTTGAATCCGGTATTGCGTTTATTGTCATCAGCCACCTTGAGCCAAGCCATAGCAGTGTACTTCCTGAGCTCTTACAAAGAGTAACAAAATTGAAGGTTTTGCAAATCATTGATGAAGTAAAAATTCAACCGGATTATGTTTACGTTATTCCACCCGCGAAAAATGTAATTATTAAAGATGCAGTTTTAAAATTATCTGATCGAAATAAAACAAGAGCTGTGCATTTACCTATTGATTTCTTTTTCCAATCGTTAGCCAAAGAAGAAGGGCATAAGATTATAGGAATTATTCTTTCTGGCACAGGAACAGATGGCGCGCTTGGCTTAAAAGCCATTCATAAAGCCGGTGGATTAGTCATTGTCCAAGATCCAAAAACAGCTAAATACCCTGGTATGCCTAACAGTGCTCTTGATACGGGTTGCGTTGAATGCGTACTATCGCCTGAAAATATCGTGAAGAAAATTAAAAGTTATTTGAATTACGATTATCTGGTGATGACCTCTAAGCAAACCAAAGAAATTCAGCGCGAATTAGAGCCGATATTTAATTTATTGCAAACTCATGTTGGGCACGATTTTTCAAGTTACAAGCATAATACTATTTGTCGACGTATTGAAAAACGCATGAACTTTCATCAAGCTAGTTCCATACCTCAATATGTGCGCTACCTTCAAGATAATCCCAAGGAAATCGAAATACTTTTTAAAGATATTTTGATTGGTGTGACTACCTTCTTTAGAAATCCAGAAGCTTTTGATTCACTTAAAAAATCCTTAATGAAATTATTAAGGAAAAAGCCCCGAGATTATTGTTTCCGTATCTGGGTACCAGCATGTGCTACCGGCGAAGAGGTTTACTCGATTGCCATTTGCGTACAAGAATGTATGGAAGAATTAAACCGCCATTTCAATGTGCAAATCTTTGGGACCGATATTGATGAGGCAGCTATTGAAAAAGCGCGTATGGGCGTTTATTCGAGCGATATTGCGGTTGATGTAGGCGCTGACCGATTAAAGAAATTTTTTACCAAAGAAAATACGTTTTATAAAGTTAAAAAAGATCTCCGCAAAACTATTATTTTTGCCCAGCAAAATATCTGTAAAGATCCCCCCTTTACTAAGTTAGATTTGCTGAGCTGCCGTAATCTATTAATTTATTTTACCAGTGAATTACAAAAGAAAATATTTCAAATATTTTATTATAGCTTGAATGGTGGTGGCATACTTTCTTTGGGGTCTGCAGAAAATATAGGAAGTTTTACTGATTTATTTAATACCGTTGATAAAAAATGGAAGATATTTGAACGTAAGGAAGGAACGTCACTATTACACGCTACACGTGATTATGACCCCAGTATGCGTTTTGATAATACTGAAATACACGATAAAACAGCAAGCAAAAAACACCAAGATACAGCAATAGTTAGTTTAATTGAAAAACTGTTACTAGAGAGTTACGCCCCTGCTTGCATCATTGTTGATGATAAAGATAATATTCTTTACATCTATGGTAAAACGGGCAAATACCTTGAGCCGGCAACTGGTGCGGCTAATTTAAATTTATTGCAAATGTGTAGGCCTGGTTTAAAACTTAAACTAGCTTCTGCCTTAAAACAGGTAACCACTCAAAAGAGACAAGTTACTTATAATGATTTACAAATAAAAGATAAAGAGAGTGATAAGATCCAATATATTAATTTAAAGGTGAGACCATTTAATGAGATAGAGTCAAAAAAAAGCTGGAAGGTTGTGATCATTGAAGATATTAGCCCTCCAGTATCGACCACGCCACTTAATAGCAAACATAGTACGCATAAAAAACTCGCTCACCAGGTTATCACATTAGAGCAAGAATTAAAAAAAGCCAAAGAAACCTTGCAAATAACCATTGAAGAGCTTGAAACTACCAATGAAGAACTCACCTCAAGTAATGAAGAGCTGCAGTCTACCAATGAAGAATTACAAAGCACTAACGAGGAACTCGAAACCTCCAAAGAAGAGTTGCAATCACTTAACGAAGAACTCACGACTGTTAATGTCGAGCTTGAAGCAAGAATAGAAGATCTTTCCCGCGCGAATGATGATATGCAAAATTTATTCCATAGCACGGAAATTGCAGCTATTTTTCTCGATAATAATTTAAATGTAAAACGCTTTACGCCAAAAGCTAAAGAGTTGACGAACCTTATACAATCGGATATCGGGCGACCTATTAGTGATATTGTTTCTAAGCTCAAATATACGACATTGGTTCAAGATGCCAAAAAAGTGCTAGAAACTTTGGTATACAAAAAAATTGAAGTGCAAAATCAAGATGGCGAGTGGTATCAAATTCGTATGATCCCCTATCGTACCTTAAACAATATGATCGATGGAGTAGTAATAACCTTTCAAAATATTAACATTCAAAAAATTGCTGAAGAAAAAATTAAGCAATACAATGTGTTGAATCATGTCAACAAATAACATTAAAACAAAACCATTCATGCTGCTGCGTAAAAAGGCAGAGCAATTGTTAAAAAAAGAATTGATTGCTGATAATAAAGAATTGAATAATAACATTTCGCGCTTAATCCATGAGCTCAATGTGCACCAAATTGAATTAGAAATGCAAAATGATGAGTTGCAGCGCAGTTTATTTAACCTTGAAGAATCTCAAAATCGTTATCGCGAACTGTATGAATCTGCGCCAATTGGTTATTTTAGCCTCAATGAAAAAAATATTATTATGGAAGTTAACCTCATGGGAGCCAGTTTATTGGGCTATGAAAGAAGGCAGCTCATCAAAATGCCTTTTTCATACTTCATTCCAAAAGACCATCAAAACACTTTTTATAATTACCGTAAGCGCGCTTTTACAACGCAAGTCAAGCAAACTTGTGAATTAGAATTAATTAATAAAAACGGTAGTCAATTCTATGCCCATTTAGAATGTATTTTAGTGGATGGCCATCCAAATAAAAAACGTCAGTTACTTATTTCAATTATCGACATTAGCGAATTAAAATCTACTGAATTAAAATTGCAGGCAAGTGAGGCAAAGTTTCGTACTTTTCTCGAAACGACCAAAGAGTGGGCATGGTCAATAGATATTAATGGAAATTACTTTTACACTAACCCAAGCATAGAGTATATCCTGGGCTATAAACCTAAAGAATTGTTAGGAAAAAACTGCTTACACCTTATTCACAAAGATGATCGAAAACGTGCTGCCACGAAGCTTTTTTTATCCGTTAAAGAGAATCGTGAGTGGAATGATTTGGTATTGCGATGGCAGCACAAAGATGGTTCTTATCGCCAACTGGAGTCGAATGTGGTTGCAGTGTTTGATAATGAAGATAATATACGTGAGTTTAGAGGTACTACAAGAGATATTACATTACGTAAACAAAATGAAGATCAGCAACTGCGACATCAGCAAAAAATAAATCAAGCCGCAAAAGTAAGCTCTATGGGGGAGTTGGCTTCTCTATTGGCACATGAATTGGCACAGCCACTTACGGCAATTAATAACTTTACTGTTGGTTGTGTACGCCGCTTAGAAAGTGGCAGATATCAACAACAAGAATTGCTGAGCGTCATGAAAGAAGCCGCACAACAAGCTGAGCGTGCCGGTAAAATTATTCATAGCATTAAAGATTTTGTAAGAAAAGGAAAGTTGCATTTTGAAACTATTGATATTCATCAAGTTATCAAGGCATCAGTTGCTACTGTAAAAAGAGAATTTGATGATGTGTTAGTAAAAACCCAAGTGAAATTTTCGCACACATCGCTTTATTTAGACGCAGATAAAATTCAAATCGAATTGGTATTACTTAATCTATTTCGTAATGCCATTGAAGCAATGAAAAATAATTCTAGTAAGCATCCGAAAAAACTGATTATCCTTAGCCAATCTAGTGGAAATAACGCAATAAATGTCAGTGTGATTGATAATGGCCTTGGTTTTCCAGCAGAAATGGCTGACAAAGTATTTGAACCTTGTTTTACTACCAAACCTGATAGCTTGGGAATGGGCTTAGCAATTTGTAATAGCATTATTGAAGCACATGGCGGACAACTCACAGCAAAATCTGCACCGCAAAGTGGTGCATGTTTTGAATTTATTTTACCGATTACTCAAAAGAAGGACTTTCATGATGCTAACTAATCACCCAACTGTTTTTGTTGTAGAAGATGACCCAGTAATATGTAAAAGCCTACATTGGCTCTGTGAATCGGTCAATTTATCTGTAGAGGTTTTTCATGATGCTTTTTCTTATCTGAGGGCACATGATCCCAATCGTTATGGCTGTTTGCTTATTGATATCCGTTTACCGGGGATGAGTGGGCTTAAATTGCAAGAAGAATTAGTACAAAGAAAAAACCCAATACCCGTTATTATCATTACTGGGCATGGCGATATAACCTTAGCAGTACGTGCGATGAAGCAGGGAGCCAGAGATTTTATCCTGAAACCTTTTAATAATGATCAGTTATTAGAACAAATTCAAAAAGTGTTAGCAGAGAGCCAAGAGAAACAAAGTGTATATCAGCAATATTCTAATCGAATTTCACACTTGACTGCACGTGAGCGCGAAATTATGGAATTGGTAGTAAGCGGCAATCTTAGTAAACAGATCGCCCATCAACTGGGTATTGCTTTGTCAACAGTTGAACAACATCGTTCCCATATTATGCAAAAAATGCAAGTAAAGTCTTTGGCTGAACTTGTAAAAATTAATGTTTTAGTGCAGACGGAAAAATCTATCTAACAAGATATTTTACAGTATACCATCCAACAAGTTGCACTGTTCAAGCTTTTTACAAAGTTCTGCTAAGCTGGCGCAGGTCGTTTTTAGTTTGATTTTTTCAATATGTGATTCTACGGTCCTGTGTGATATCTGTAAAATTTGTGCAATCATTTTAGCGGTTTTTCCATAAAAAAGCTGCTGCAAGCATTCAGCTTCGCGCTTGGAAAATGCAATATCATTAAACGGGCCACCTAAATAATATTTTTTAATGGTAAATTTTGTTGTTGGGTCATCAGCAACGGCAATAGAATTATTAGGGATTCTGCTCTCATATCTAATATTATAACCTTTCTGAAGCTGTTTATCCATTTGAAGTTTTTCTCTGAAATACAATATAAAATTTTTTAATAACGGAATATTTTCAATTAAATAGGGGTCATGACTATCTGCAGCATAAGGGGTGGTAATGATGCAGCCTTCTTTATATTCTGCAGTTTCATTAACTGGAATAAGAATGCCACTACCATGCCCGAGCTGGATCATTGCATCATAAAGAAGTTGTACTTTTCTAGAAGTGGGTTTATAAGCATCCAGGTTCCAAGGCAAGTCATGAGAAGCCAGTGTCACCATTTGGCGTTCAACGCCAATATCCTGATAATCATTCTTTAAATAGAAATCTGCGAATCTGATATCGCTCAATAATCCAGAATAATCGCCATTCTTATAAGCTCGGCATATCGCGAAATAGTGTATAGGTGTATTGGCAAACAAATGCTCACAAATTTGTTTTACGTCGCTCGCATATTTATAAGCGCTATGTTCTTTGATAAGTCTCTCTTCCATAAATAAGCCCTCGCAAAACATCCGTAGTTGAGTACGGATGTTTAATAGTTTCACGCTATATACGATGGTAAATGAGAAACGACCTGTATGCAATTCTCATAGTCTCAAACCATCAACTCATAGGAGAAAATAATGTTAGCAAATCAACCTGTAGTAGTACAACCTTCAACTCCACCACCGCCTGTTGTAACACCAACGCCTCCAGAATCGAAGTCCGTGACAAGCCCTGCTGTCGTTGCGGTTCCTGTTGTGCCCTTGGTAGTTCCTGCTATCGCTCCAGCAAAAGCAGCTGCAGCGAAGCCTGCTAAAGTAAAGTCACGACCTACCCCGATTCCGGATTTAAAAAGTGACAATGAACAACTACAAAATGAAAATCAAGCATTGAGAGGGGAAATTACTCACTATGATACTGTGGAGATAAGCGCAGAAAATATTTGGCGTTTACTAAAGAGTGGTAATATCCAGTCAGCTTTTTTTCTTTTAAATAAGAGGCAGAAATTATCATTATCAGCGATGAGCATGGTGCCATATGGCGATAGGTTCCCGTTAACAGGGGATCAAGGTAAAGAATTAGTCAGACGAAGAGCACTATTAACGTTAGAAGACTTTGAAAAAAGTATTGCTACACATCTAGCTTCGAGAGCTGGGCAAACTAAATTAGATTCCTCCGATAATTCTGCGCTAAAACCGTCAAAACTGCAGGAAGAGAAAGAGTTTTCAGCGGTTGAACTTTCAGGCGAATTTATAGCAGCCCAAAAGAAATCATTTGAGTTGTGGAATGAAATTTTTGACGAAACTGAGGAAAATTTTAGCCTGTTTTTTGATGAAAAGACACAAGCCGCTGAAATTAAACAACAAAAAGATGCTATTGCTTCCAATTTATATAAGTTGGCACAAGCACAAGGTTATGAATGCGTTACGGTTCCCGATGATGGTAATTGTCAATTTCATGCGGTAGCAGCGCAACTTGGCTTATTAAAAGATGATCTTATTTTAAAGGGTTATGGCGGTCTTGCTACATTAACACATGAAGATTTGCGAAAGCGCGCTGTTAGTGTCATAACTCGCAATAAAAAAGATTTTTCTGGTTTTATAATTGGTGAAAATATTGATAGTTATTTAGCTAGAATGAGCAAAGATAAAGAATGGGGGGATCAGTATACTTTGCTTGCACTCGCAAAAGCATTAAATGTTAATATTGCTGTTATGCACGCTGATGGCAATACGATTTCCTTTCCCGACCCGTTGAATGCGAGTGCTTTGACCACCATTCATATTGGCTATAATGGCTATAATCATTATTATTCATTAAAACCGAACGTTTTGCCAGCGGTAGTTCCATATCCTGATTTACTAATGACTGAGACCAAAGATTGTCAAAAGAGATTAGATGAAGGCATCGAAGACTTATTATCAGCTTGGCAAAATGACAAATTGCAGAATGCACAAGCTAAATTAGCATTGGATGATGCAGCGGTTAGCAAACTTGTGACACTGTTGGATGATAATAAATTGACTGATAATAGAAAACGTTTGCAAGGTCAACTTGATGCGCACTTCGATTGGCAAAAAGATGCTATTTTTGATGCATGGAAAACGTTAAAACAAGGTAAAGATATTGCTCATAGAGATGAAAAAGCCGATGAGAAAGACAGTGCCAGTGCAGATAAAGAGTTAATTTTTCCGGTTGTATTTAAAAATCAAGGTATCGCTAAAAAAGACGGTAAACAAAGTTCGGCAGACCATAAATCTGAAAATGGTTATGAACCCATCGACCTTGTTTTACTTGATAAATATATTCTAGACAAAATGCGTCACAACTGGATGACCCACTTTGATGATTATGATGTAGCACGCCAATTAAAGATTAATAAACAAGCAATAGTGCTTGAACTATGGCGTACTAAAGATGCAGATTTATCTCCTGCAATAGAAATAGAGTTACATGAAGCAATGGAAGAGAAACTTAATGACTTATTTAAAAAGTCTAGCTTGGAAAATAAAGATGACCTAAATAGCCCTAGGCATTCTGCAAATCTTCTCCATCCTGTTTATAAAAAATTGGTGGAAAAACGTGACCAACAATTTAAAAAAGCCAAGTTGAAACGTGGAGAAATTATTGCTTCAGAAGCTGCTGCACATGCAGCAGTGAAAGAATTAGTAGAGGAATGGTGTCAAAAACCGCAGGAAAAAAGTTTGGAGAATGCATTAGGTACAATCGCATTGCAATTGCCATTAGATAAGATACTTAAAGGAGATTTGCACACTAAAGTAGCCGATAAGGCTGTAGTAGTACTATTAAAGCAATATCAAGAACAAAGTCTTGATTTTGATATGTTAAGTGTAGCAAATGTATGTTTTAATAATATTATAATTGCTCGCAAAGGAGAAGTTGCAGAGAAACGTAATGGTTTACGAATGCTATTGAATGATTGGAAACATGGTCGACTGAATGAATCAGATACGGCTTTTATCACTGAACAATTAACGGCAGAGTGGCGCGAAAAGCAACAACAACTACGTGCTGCGTATGACCCCAATGTTGAACTGGAAAAATTACGCGTTCAGGTGAAAGAATTGTCGTCGACGCCAAAAACTACTGCTGTTACAGGCGAAGAAAGTTCAGAATCTTCAGCTGCTGTGCTATCTCCTGAAACTGAACCGGGCGCGGGTGCCATTGGTCTTACGAAAGCCACGCCAAGCCAAGCTCAACTTTTGTCACAGCAAAGCATGAGAGCAGAGGAGAGAAGGCGACAATCCAAAAATGAACAACCAGTTATTCATCCTCCAGCAACATCAGCAGGAAATAAACCACCTGACACACAAGTTACAGCACAAAATAAAAAGTAGCTCCTTGATTAACTGCACTGGTAGCCCAAATTTCTCCACCATGCCGGTGGATGATGCGGGCTACTGTCGCTAAGCCGATGCCATGGCCAGGAAAATCTTTCATTGAATGCAAACGCTGAAAAGCACAAAATAATTTATTGCTATTAGCCATATCAAAACCTACTCCGTTGTCGCGCACATAAAAAGCCTTTTTATTATTTGGTAATGTGGTTGTGCCAAATTCAATAAGTGCTACCGGTTGTTTAGCGGTAAATTTCCAGGCGTTATTCAACAAATTTTCTAGCATTATACGCAATAACTGTGGGTCACCACTGGTATTGATATTTGCAGCTATAGTAAATTCAACTTGACGCAGTGGCTCACGCTCTTTGAGTTCTTTACAAATTCCATCAACTTCATTTGTCAAATTAACATTTTGATGCACTAACTCTGCGCGAGTAACTTGTGATAGCTTCAAGAGTCCGTCTATAAGCTGCCCCATTTGGTCAACACTGTGATGAATACGTATTAGATAATCTTTGCCATCGCTATCTAATTGATTAGAATAATTTTTTTCTAAAAGCTGGCTAAAGCCATCGATTGATCGTAACGGGGCGCGTAAATCATGCGAAACCGAATAGCTAAAACTTTCTAATTCTTTGTTGGTTGTTTGTAGTTGTTGGGTGCGTTCTTTTACAGTTTGTTCAAGTTTACTCTCTGAATTTCTAATGCGCTGAAAGGCGGTTGCTAATGCGATAGCTTGTGCAATTTGCGAAGCTAAACTTTGGGTAAAAACGTGTATATCACCACGGGTGATATCGATTGAATTAGAACCGAGAAATAATACACCTAAAAAATGTTCGCCCGATAAGAGAGGAATAATTAATGCTGAAGTAACACTGGTGGCTTTTAAAAATGCTTTGCCGATAGCATCGGAATTTTCGCTCGGCGGAATTGCAATCGAGGTCCTTTTAGTTTGAATTTGAGAAAGAAGTTGTGGTTGCCCAAAAAAATTATCAAGTTGCTTTTTTTCTAAAGTAGGATACCCAATGGCCTGCTGCAAAATGAAATTATCTTCTTTAAGAAGATAAAATGCTGCCCGTGCTATACCTGCCGCATCGAGGCATGAGTTTAATACTTCCTTCAATGCATCTTCAATATTGGCATTATGAATTAATGTGTGCGCCACACAATTTATCAAAGCAATTTGTGCACTTTGCAAAGCATGACGTTGCGGATACCCTACGGTTTTTAATGTTTGGTTCTTATGCGCTGGGGTGGATGTAGGCAAATAGGTTTGAATGGCTTCCAAGAGATGAGTTATTTCAACGGGTTTAAGCAAGTAGGCGGTGAAGCCCGAATTTTTTTCTATGGCTTCTTCCATGCAATTCAAGAACCCCGACACGGCCAAAATGGGTATTTCAGCAATCTGTGGGATTAATCTTAATTGACGGTTAAGTTCTAACCCATCCATATCTGGTAAGATGAGGTCTTGCAAGATCAAATCAGGTTTTTGTTGTCGGCATAGCGCTAGGGCGGTTTTAGCATCCTCTGCTTCTAATACTTGGTAATTCTCGGTCTCGAGCGCGACACAAAACAGTTTACGTGTAGTTGGGTTATCTTCAATGACAAGAATAGTGGGTTTATTCATCGGTGGTTCCTTCCAGCAATAAGTTAAAGGGAGTATTGGCTACTCACATTGATAAGACTAAAGTAGTTTGATTAAAAAAGCCAGTGTTGAATACTTTAGGCCATTCCCGTATCTCATCTGTCATCCCGTGTTTCATCTGTCATTCCCGCGCAGGCGGGAATCCATTCCTCCTGCTGCACGATCCTGCGTAATTAATTATGTGATGGCGAAAGTATTGCTGAAGGTCGTGCTGCAACAATAGCATCATCTTCCGTTTTCTGCAGTTCACGCCGGCAACAGCGCGGACGCAAACTATATACAAAAGAGCAGGGTAATTTCCACCAATATTTTTTTGGAGGTATCTCTTCTGAATTACGTGGACTATTTCCAGGAGTTTGATGTACGGGAGTCATTGGTAGTTTAGATGTTGGTGTACCTGCATTCTGTGGGCTTTCTTTTTTATGATCATTGCTATCACTTACTTCGTTTGTAGCATTATTTGCAATTTGCACGACAAGTTTAGGCGGGGCATCTATGGGCATTAATAGACTGAGATGTGGCTCATTATTTTGGGGGTCTTTCCTCCATAAAAAATGCACAGTGTATTCAGCGCCAGCCGAAGAGCTAAATTCAGCTAAACGCCTTAGCTCTTTAAGACCATTTGTGTCATCAGCAACATGTAACTCATGCCCGACTAACTTAAGTCTTTGTATTTGTGCCAGAGCATTAAAGGTATGGAAATAATTTTCTCCTTGTTGCCCTCCAACCCATTTAAATTCAGCAGCACCATACCGTGCTTTTATAAAAGCGGCGCAAATCTCTTTTTTACGACAATATTCTTTGATCTCTACTTTTAAACTAGCTTGTTTGGCAATACATTTATTCAGTTTATCTTGTAGGGCAGCTTGATCATCAACATTAGCGTGAGCAAGTTTTTGTTTAAGTTCGACTTGTTTTTTCTGGGCATTATGGAGGGCCTGTATCAACCTTTTGTCTCTAGGCATGCCTTCAGGCATGCTATTGGTGGAATAGGCAGCCTCAATTTCAGGTGCAATCATGTTACGAATATCTTCATCATGCTCTATGCGTTTTAATAATACTTGTACGGCATCCTTACGACTATTAAAACCTAAGGCAATAAAAATCTGATCATTAGTAGTTATTTCTAATTCGCGTAACCAAATATGAGCACCGCCTTGCATTCCACTAAGAGGTTGAGTGTGCGGAAGCAATTGTTCTAAAATAACTTGACGTATTTCTTTCTCATAGCCGTGAATTTCACTGCAATTTAATTTAACAAATAATCTCAATGTGTGTTTTTGGGTGGTAACTATCCAGTTGGAAATTTTTTCTAATGCGTGATAGCATGCTGCTAATTTTTTTACTGAAATCTCAAGTTCGTGCTTTCTACTAAGAAATTCTTTTTGCTTCTCTGGTGTCGATAAATCTTTATGGTTGATGGACTTAACAATATCTTTTCTTAATTTTATTAACTCTTCAAGTTTAGCATGGCATTGAACTGCAAAGAAATCGGCAATGAATTCATAAATTTCATCCGTTTCAAGTGGATGAGCCTGATGAACTTTATGTTTAAAAAATTCCGCTTTCTCTTGGAAATCATTAAGGGCAATTATCCATTTTTCTATATCATCTAGATAGGTATCTTTGATGATTTCTTCTCTTGTAGTTAATTCTGTAACAAGAGGATGTACAAATAGCTTGCTATAAGGGATATAGCCAAATGCAAGTAGCGCATCGGGTTTTGTCCCTGCGCTTTCAAAGCGTTGTAGAGTAGTTTGGACAGTTTTGCTAAAACCAAGTTCTTGTTTATCTTTATCGTCTTTAGGGTCTTTAGCATTTGGTGGAAGTGTTCCTTTTACAGAAACTTTCACCTTGGCATGACTATTTTTATGGAACTGTCTTAAAGATCTCTCATATTTGACCTGCGTGCCAGCGCTGGCGTTGACAACCGCTGACACTTGCGCATCAAGTTCCGATTTTTTTTGTTTAACTGTTTCTGCATCTTCATAATCCCATTCCCAAATTATATCTAATGTTTTGCCATAGGTAACAGAAGAAATGCATTGATTTCCATATAAATTAAAAAAATCTTCAACGCTTGATTTTCCCAACTGCTCATCTCTTTTTTCATCATGTGCTATTGCAGCTATTTGCTTTATTGCATCAATGATGACGATTGACCAGACCAGATAAATTTTATTGCTGTGTAATGCTAGTTGTTTTTTATATTCTAAAGCGAGTTTAGATTTTACATGGGCTGGAATATCAGCATGTATATCAGCTCTAAGATCAATAAATTGATTAAATTCATCTAGATTTGTAATAACATGGGCCACTTCATGTCGTCCGGCATGATCTTTGTATTCGCGCACATTTTCTTTGCTGTCTTTGATCAAACCATTAGTGCGTGTACTGCGATCAAGGCTAGAATACCCTGCACCTATAGTTGGAGTTAAATTTTTGTCACTAGACGAGGGGCTGCTTAATTCAAAATCATGATGGTTTGGCATACAAGTTCCTTTACTTAGTTGATGGAAGGATAATTCTTACATGCTCAGTGTATATTCCTAGTACGAATGCCTGCAATACTGGAAATTCACAGGCAGCGTATAAAAACTATTTAGCGACGATTTTATTACTAAGGCAAGGAGGGGTATATTTCAAGAAACCATTTTCAATAGCTTTTATAATTAATGATTGTTGTGTATGACAGTTAAACTTTGCTTTTACACCATTGAGGTAGAAGTCAACTGTACGGTAAGTTAAATTGGTGATTCTTGCGATTTGCTTTAATGCGTAGCCTTGTAATAGATAATATAAGCATTCTTCTTCACGTGGTGAAAGGCAGATTTGGACTTCTTGAGGAAAAAATACTTGATAAATAATTTTCTGTAATGCTTCTGTCATGGCAATTTCATGTTGTTCAAGTGCGGCTGTTATCTTTGTGATATTTTGTTTTTGAAATAATTTTACATAATTAATTAAACCCGTGATGCGTTGTTGATGATCAAGTAAAGGCACTTTTTTTACTAAAGCAATTCTTATTTTATCGGCAAAAGTATATTGCCCTAAAATATAGGTAATGTTACCGTCTAGCACTTCTTTGTCTTCTTCTCTAAAAACTTCGGCATAACCATTGTTGCCCCAAGGCATTTCTTCATCGTATTTACCATTGATTTCATCAGGTGTTTTTAGATTACCTAACTGTGCAAATTGATTGCTGCAACAACGCAGACTTGAACTATAATCTTTTATGCTGATCAGTGCGGGTGTTTGTTTAATGATCCAGATCAGTTCTTCGGGTGCTTTAAATGATTGCGCGCTTGCGTTACAGGAAAGCATAGGTTCAATGGGTGTTTTTTTGATCAATAGGGATTCTTTTCTAAGCAAAAGGTCAAGTTGGTTGTTTGAGTTAGCCATTGTATAAAGTTCCTGATTAGTAAGCAGGGTGACTATATATAACTTTTATCTGACGGTAACAATTGGGAAAAAGCCGGATATATTTTTTATATATGCGGGGAAATGGATATTTTTTATACAAAACCGCTTTTTGCTAACTTATAACCCAACTGGAACTGTTTATAGCAATCTAGCTTTTCTTTAACATGGTCGATATGTGCTTCTACTGTCCGATCGGAAATCCCAAGTGTGTCGGCAATACGTTCTAAGGTTTTTCCATTTAGGCATAGCTTTAAACATTCGGCTTCTCTTTTAGTTAAATAAACATCTTCATTGTCATTTTTTAGATAATGGCGTTCACGCTCTATTTCTGTTAAAAAATCACAGACGTTTATTTCTGAGTTTGGTACTAAAATTTGTTTTTTCTCGTGCCGGGTAGGGTAGGGAACAAGGATGGGGACCTTCTCTAATTTTTTTATTAAATCACTTGCAGTATCTTTAAAATACGCCATAAACTTTTCTAAAACATTTCTGTGGTTAATATAGAAATTTAATATTTGCGGGTTATCAGGTGTAGTGCCAAAATGGAAAAATTCATAATACTCGGGGTAGGCTGTTACCATAGTAATGCCATGGTCTATATTAAACTCTCTGGCCATAGCAAAAACGTTTTGACCCGGTAAGGTGGACCATAAATAATGGCCAGGCGTATAGATGGTGGCGGGGCATTCAAATGCACTATGTTTATATAAACTTTCTATATAAAACCGTTCTGTCCAGTCGCCGTGTGTTGTCACCCAGATCCTTTGACCATTTTTGTAGTCGCGCACAAAAAGAAAAAAGGAAATATTAATTCGTGCCAATGGTTGGCATATTTGTTTGATGATATCGCCAGAAGTAGAGTGAATGAATTTTTTTAAATAACCAGGCAGCATAGCTATGATCCCTTGAGTCTTTTTGTCCTAAGAGAATTATAGCGCTTTATAGACTGAGGATAAACTTCTTAAAAACTTACATTTTGATCAGAAATATTAGATAGCATGAATTGCCCTACCGATGATTCGGTATAATAATCTAAGCCAGTAAGGTTGGCGAAAGCATCCGCATTTCCACCACCAATGGCACAAGGGGCCAATTTCATGGCAGTGGCAACCAAATAAAAAGTTTGGTAAAGGACACCTACATTTTTAAGAATCAAAGCGTAAGCAATTGACTGGTATTTCCAACTAACACGAGAAAAACGTGCAGTAATTGTAATTAAAATATCTGGGTTATAATTTGTTCCAGACATAGATACCATTGTTTGAAAATATAATTCTACGGCTTTATCATCTATAACAAGGTATTCCAAACTATGGTTTTGCGGGTTGTAATGATATAAGCCGGGTCTTAAGCCTTCACAGCGTTGTACATTAAGATAGATTTCAAGCTCATACATCGCTCCACCGCTAGGGTAAGGTCGACTACTTGTTTCATAAGATTTTTTGTTGGTTTTATTAGCGGGATGTAATGACTTGATGTGTGCTGAACGATATAAAAATTCACTGAGTTGTATCAGAACCAGTGGTTTTTTACTTGCAGTTCGTATTGATCGCCTGGTTTCTAAAACATCTTGAAACAATGGGCCGTGCTGAAATGTTTTTGGATCGGGAATAGGTAACTGAATTATTTCAGTGCTCATTGGTGCTTTAGTAACTGGCGTTGCTTCGATATTATTCAAAAATCGAAAGGTGCCACCATAAAGATAATCATGCCTGCCTGAACAATTACGGCTATGGAAGAGAAGATCATGGAACTCCCATTGTCGCAAGGTTAGTTCACATTCTTCCGGTAATTTGCCGTCTGAATCCACGGCAAAAATTGCACATGTTGTAAGCAGCATTTGTAACAAAGCACTCTGTGTATCAGACGTTAGCTGTGGGAAATCATTTTGCAAACCATTTTGCGAGCGTGGAGTTATTAAACTAGTGACCAAAGCAGTAGCATGTGAGTCATTTAACCAGAGACGCACAGCACTCAAGGGTGATTCTAAAAAAAACTTAGAGTCTACAGCGTGCATATAAGCAAAGCGTGACAAGCGCCAGTGCGTTTCCGCTGTATTGAGTATGGCCTCAAATTGAAAACCAGGTGCCATTGGTTCTAGCGTGGCAAGTACTTTTTTGTCTTGTTGTAAGATATATTTAATAAACCCATTTTGCGAAAGTCGTTCGATAAAAAAATAAAAGTGCGTTAGTTCTATAGTTGGGTCTACGGCAGATGTTTTTTCCCACAGTTCATCAACATTTGCACCATTATCAGCTAAAAGAGCCAATAAAGTACGAATACCAATGCTTGAGTTTTTAATAGGAAGAGAATACTCCCCGCGCAGCAACAATAGTTTTTCATTGTCTGTTTTTAAAATAACATCTCGATTGAAAGAGAGAATAAATTTATTATCTAACATAAAAATCCATATTATTATTAGAGAAAGAAGGGAATGGGATTTAATTCTTCTTCTTGCAACGGTTTATTTAACCAGCCCATTTGTACGGGAACTTGATAAAGCCGCCCCGGCGCAAAACGCGCCCAAAAATGT
>Ga0206983_113_pt2 | contig 47992 bp, 50 predicted proteins | sample Alteio_BWMinCont_15_FD_153306 | JGI IMG/M metagenome (GOLD analysis project Ga0206983, IMG submission 153306) | Enriched cells from forest soil in Barre Woods Harvard Forest LTER site, Petersham, Massachusetts, United States -... | ecosystem: Environmental > Terrestrial > Soil > Temperate forest >... | reverse complement strand
CAATTAATGGTGGCTTTGGTAATGCTCCTAAATTCCCACACTCGATGTATATCGAACGCTTGTTGCGTTATTGGTTACAAACCAAAGCGCAATTGCCGGAAGATATTGCTGCATTCAACATAGCAGATACGTGTTTAACCAAAATGGCGCGCGGTGGAATTTATGATCAAATTGGCGGCGGATTTTTTCGTTACTCCACCGATGCACAATGGCGTATTCCACACTTCGAAAAAATGCTTTATGACAATGCTTTATTATTAAGTTGTTATGCTGAAGCACAACTTGTTACACCTAAACCCTTGTTCGAACGCATCTTAAAAGAAACTGGCACATGGGTATTGCGTGAAATGACCGATCCCAATGGCGGATTTTATTCAACTATTGATGCTGATTCAGAACATGAAGAAGGTAAATTTTATTATTGGGATCGCGAACAATTTAAAGCGCTTTTGAACGCCGAAGAATTCGCCGTCGCCAGTGTTTATTATGGTTTAGATCAACATCCTAATTTTGAAGGTCATTGGCATCTTTATAATGCTGAAACCATTAAAACCATCGAGAAAAATTCAAAAATAGACGCCACTATTGCCCGTCAATATTTAGACTCTGCGCGTAAAAAATTATTTGCTGCACGTGCACAACGTGTTCACCCAGGGCAAGATAAAAAAATTCTTACCAGTTGGAATGGATTAATGATCAAAGGATTGACCATGGCAGGTTTTGCACTCGACCGCGATGATTTTATTATCGCTGCACAAAAATCGGTTGATTTTATCCGAAATAACTTATGGGTGAAGCATCGCCTGATGGCCAGTTACCAGGGTGGCAAAGCACAATTCATGGGTTATTTAGATGATTATGCTTTTTTACTGGATGCTCTTCTTACGCTATTGCAAGTACGTTGGCGTATTGAAGATTTGCATTTTGCGGTCAATATAGCTGATGCTTTGCTCAAAAATTTCTATGACGAGACCCATGGTGGATTTTATTTTACCGCTAATGATCATGAAGCTTTGATCCAACGGCCTAAACCTTTACTCGATGAAGCTACTCCATCCGGCAACGGCATCGCCGCTTTTGCTTTGGGTCGTTTAGGCCATTGGTTGGCTGAACCTCGATATCTTAACGCCAGTGAAAACACCTTAAAAACAGCGTGGCCTGCAATTACATCGCATCCTTCAGGTTATAGTAGTCTGCTCAATGCTTTGGAAGAATATACCTATCCACCGCAAATTATTTCATTGATCGGCGATCAAAACTCTTTACCGCAGTGGCAACAAGCCTGTAAGAAATTTTATGCGCCCAACCGTTTAGTATTTGCCATTATTGCGGATGATCAACACTTACCAGGCATTATGAAAAAACTTTCGCCGAAAAAAGGCGAAACAGTAGCCTATGTTTGCAGCGGCACACAGTGTTCGGAAGTGATTAATTCATTAGATAAATTGCAGGAGTTTTTACAAAAAACAGGGGTATAACCATGACAATTCGCATTCTAGTTAACGGCAGCCAAGGCAAAATGGGCTTGGAAATAGTCAAAGCTGTGCAAAATGATGCCGCATTTAGCTTAGTGGGACAAACCGGCAAAAACGATAATTTATTTGAAGCTATTAAAAACTCACAAGCCCAAATAGTGGTTGACTTCACCACCCCCGCCGTTGCCTATGAAAACACTCTTAGCATCATTAAAGCCAATGCACACCCAGTCATCGGCACTACCGGGCTTTCGCTCGAACAAGTCGAAAAACTAAAACAACTCTGCGCAGAAAAAAAACTGGGCGGCATTATCGCCCCCAATTTTTCTATCGGCGCAGTATTAATGATGAAATTTGCCAAAGAAGCGGCCAAATATTTTCCAAATGCTGAAATCATTGAATTTCACCATACCGCAAAAAAAGATTCGCCCTCCGGCACTGCGATCAAAACAGCCGATATGATTGCCGAAAATCGCCAAATGACCGCTCCACAACAAGCCACACACGAAATTATTGCTGGTGCACGCGGTGCTGTACGCCACAATATTGCCATCCACGCTGTACGCTTGCCGGGATTTGTCGCTTCACAAGAAGTTATTTTTGGTAGTTTAGGCGAAACACTGCGCATCAGCCACAACCCAATCCACCGCGAAGCGTTTATGGAAGGAATATTATTAGCCTGCAAGAAAGTTGTTTCATTAGATCATTTGATTTATGGGCTTGAAGATTTGCTTTAATTTTCTGCGCAATTAGGCAATAAAAAAGGCGCCCTATTAAGACGCCTTTTTATTGTACAACTTAAATCACTTCTAAACTATTAACTACGCTAAGAACTTAACTGTCAAGAACGGACCATGATCAGTGAAGTTAATGTTGGTCAAACTACCCTCTGGATTGATAGTGCGGTTAGAGTTGAAATAGTTAACTGCTTGATAACCCAACTCAGCTGTTAAAGAAGATTGAGCAGCATTGTTGAATTTGTACATGTAATCTACGCCTAAGTTAGCACCTAAAAAGGGTACTACGCGACGATTTTGGGTGCCTGTGTCAAGGCCGGTAGCGCTATTAGTAAAAGTAGCTGTTGTAACCCCTTTAGCACCGGTCACAGGGTCTCTTGTATTGATTGTAGCAAAACTATTAGCAGTGGATGATTGATTAACGCTTATGTTACCAATTAACAGACCACCATTTAAATTACTGTCGAAACCAAAACCACTGTCTCCGAAACAAAAACGGCCATCAAAAGCAGCTTTAGGACCTAAGCCGTTAAACGTGCTGGTTTCACTGCTTTGATAGCTGGCAATCGCATTAGAATAATTACCGGCTGCTGTGATAAATTGCGGTATCGCACCTGTAAACACATTGGAGATCGTATTTTGTAATCTAGCATACTCTAGACCTGCAGATAAGCGGAGGTTAAAGTCGCTGCCAATGAAAATACGTTGACCCGCCATTAAATCAACTGCATCCATCTTATAAGAAGTCTTACCATTTCCAGAAGATAAAACACTAATGCCGCCAGTCGTGGCAGCAATTGCCTCAGCTGCGGAATTACCTTGTGGAAACGGGGTAATTGTACCACCAGAGCCAGCATTTACAGAACCTGTATCGTGACTATTCAAGTGAGTCCAGCTCGCTGTAATGTCATTACCTGTGCCTGGGAACAAATAACCCAACTGAACGCCAAATGCCCAATGATAGTTAGGATTTGTATCTAAGCTTGTACCAGAAACATTAGTTGTGGTTACTGTACTAATGCCACTTACAGTTGTGAATGGAGCAACTCCACCAGTAGCACCATAAGTTGTATTGTTAGCGCCAGCGGTCAAAAATAAACCAGTAGCACCGACAACGATACCACCATTTTGGTTAGGTACGGTTACATCAAATGCACCTGCCCAAACTGGACTGCTAAGACCCACCGCAATCAATGCTAGGGTTAAACGTTTTATTTGTTTCTTCATTATTTTCTTTATTCCTCTAAGAGTTAAATTAAGTTTATTTACTTCTAAGCACACTTATTTTTCATGAATAACCCTAAAGCAAAAATATCAACCAATAAAAAAGGCGCCCTATTAAGACGCCTTTTTATTGTACAACTTAAACTACTTCTAAATTACTGACTACGCTGCAAATTTCACAGTTAAGAAAGGACCATGAGTTGTGAAATTTTCGTTATTAACACCACCAAGAACATTAATAGTGTGTATTGCATTGAAGTAATTAGATGCTTCATAACCCAACTCAGCTGTCAAAGAAGATTGACCAGCATTGTTGAATTTGTACATATAATCAACACCTAAGTTAGCATCTAAGAACGGCACTACACGACGGTTTTGATCAGCAGAAGAAGAACCTACAATAACATCCTGACCAGTAGCTAACAATGTTCCAGTAGCTGCTGAAGTAATTGATGTATTAGTAACTGAAGAAGCATTTTGGTTGTCACTAATGTTACCAATCAAGAGGCCACCGTCTAAATGGCTATCGAAGCCAAAACCGCTGTCACCAAAGCAAAAACGTCCATCAAAGCCAATCTTAGGACCTAAGCCGTTGAATGTGCTGGTTTCGCCGCTGTTATAAGCCGTTACTACGTTAGTTATTCCACCTGGAACTAAAATCGATGGAGTGTTTGGTGTAGTACCTGAAAAGCTATTAGAAATGGAATTTTGCAGTCTAGCATATTCAAGACCTGCGGATAAACGTAGGTTAAAATCGCTACCGATGAATATACGTTGACCAGCCATCAAATCTACCGCGTCAAGTTTGTTGGTAGATCTGCCGTTACCGGAACTCAAAAGACCTGGATTTGTAACAGCTGCTGCAGGAGACAAAGGAACTGGGGTAATAACACCGCCTGAACCAGCGTTTACTGAATCGGAATCATGAGTATTCAAATGAGTCCAGCTTGCTGTGATATCATTACCTGTGCCTGGGAACATATAGCCCAATTGGATACCAAATGCCCAATGATAGTTAGGATTTGTATCTAAGCTTGTACCAGAAACATTACTTGTGGTTACTGTGCTAATGCCATTTACAGTTGTGAATGGAGCAATTCCACCAGTAGCACCGTAAGTTGTATTGCTACCTGCTGTCAAGAACAGACCAGTTGCACCAACAACGATACCACCATTTTGGTTAGGTACGGTTACATCAAATGCACCTGCCCAAACTGGACTGCTAAGACCTACCGCAATCAATGCTAGGGTTAAACGTTTTACTTGTTTCTTCATCATTTTCTTTATTCCTCTAAGAGTTTGATTAAACATGATCATGTTTGATTAACTTTATTTACTTTTAAGTCCGTTCGTTATTCGCGAAGAGTCTTAAAGCAAACACATCAACCAGAAAAGATACACCGGATGAGATTCCTAGTTTACTGAGTTATATTGCTATGTCAACATTTGATCGTAAAATAATTCATATTCGTCTGTACAAAAATTCACCAATTATTTTTTGCAATTTTTATTACAATGATCAACAAATAAATTTACTATATATAGTAGTAGTCAAATATTATATGTAAGTTAAACTTAGATTTAACAACCAGCAAAAAATATTTTTAAAGAGGATCTATGGCACACCATCACCACAATCACGAACATGATCATCATTCGCACGATGCACATGATCATTCTCATGGTCACGCACACGCCCCGACAAATTTTAATTTCACATTTGCTGTGGCAACGATTTTGAATTTAGCTTTTTGTCTTACCGAAACTGTATATGGTGTGTTTGCGCACTCCATGGGTTTGTTAGCAGATGCGGCGCATAACTTTGGTGATGTGTTAGGTTTACTCATGGCGTGGGGCGCAAATATTTTATTGAGCAGAGCGGCCACTGAAACTTATAGTTACGGCTATAAAAAAACAACCATCCTATCTGCGCTAGCGAATGCACTGATTTTAGTTTTTGTTTCTGCAATTATTATTTATGAATCGATCAACAAGTTAATGCATCCCGTCGCTGTTAAAGAAATATATATTATTATAGTTGCTCTGATCGGTATTGGTATCAATGGCGGCACTGCACTTTTATTTATCAAAGGTAGTGAAGATGACATCAATATCAAAGGTGCTTTTTTGCACTTAGCTTATGATGCATTGATTTCATTCGGTGTAGTGATTGCGGGTATCATTATATTATTTACGCATTGGTCCTGGTTAGATCCAGTAGTAGGCGTGATTATCGTCGTGGTTATTTTAGGGGGCACGATGGGTTTATTGCGCGACTCTGTTAATTTAATTTTAGGCGCAGTGCCACGTGGTATCGATCAAAAAGCGGTGCGCGATTATTTATCTGGCTTAGCGGGGGTCAAAGAAATTCACGATCTGCATATCTGGGGATTAAGCACAAAAGAAAATGCATTGACTGCGCATATCATCATGCCCGAAAAAACTTTTACTGATCAAGAATACCAAGAGATTAACCATGAGCTGTTACATCGTTTTAAAATTAATCACGTCACACTGCAAATTGAAAAAGGCGAATCAGAAAACCCGTGTAGCCAAGCGGTGACGTGTTAATTTTATTCCCGCACCACATCTACGCCTTTAGGTGTCACAAAACGAAACAACGATGGATTTAACGTAGGATTATTTTTAACCTGGGTAAAACGAATCACTGTCGCTTGACCTAAGCTATCAATCAAACGCATCGATCGTAATTGACCGCTACGAAAATCTAATTGCACGGATTGAAACAAACTGCTTTTTTGTTTGGGTGTCAACTGAAACGCTTGTGCCGATTTATCATTGACCTTGGCAGGAGCAACCACAAAATTCTGTGTCAACTCTTGCGTAGAACCACTCAACAACATGGCCGGTGAACTTTTATTATCACTCTGTTGCTTTTGTACCGTCACTTGCGATAGATCGGGATCATAAAACCACACCTGCTTACCATCGGCTATTAACAACTGTTTAGAGGGGCTTTGCACCTGCCAGCGAAATTTACCCGGGCGCTGCAACGACATCGCGCCACTGGTCTGCTGCAATACATTGCCATTGCCATCATAAACCGTTTGCGCAAACGTGGCCTGCAAACTCTTTAGGTTGGTTAATAATTGAGCTAACTGACCAGAAGCGACATCATCGGCGCTCGCCAGCAGGGGGCATACTAATATAAGTAATAAACACCATTTAAGATATCGCATATTTGCCTCGTTAAAAAATTCGCACTTTTATGATGCTCTTAAGGTTTCCTTAAGGTTGGTGGTTTAGAATAGGTATCCTAATTCTAAATTTTCAAGGAGATATTACACAGAGATACTAGCAATGCCAACTATTATTAAGTTTGAAATAAAACCTAATGCTATAAACAAGACTGCCCTAACAACCTCCAACTCATCTATATCTATTGCAGACCCCATTGATAGTGCGGCCATACAAAAACGTCAGCAGAACCGCGCCGCTAAAATACAAGCATTATTAGAAAATTTGCTATATACCTGCCAAAATGCCGCTACAGGGAAAAATGCTACACCAGAAGGCGATAAAAAAGTAGCCAGATTTTTTTATGAAAATTTATTTATAATCCTTGATCGTATCTACCAATACGAAACAAATCGCACTCTACATTATATTAATGAATGTAGAAAAAAATATTATAAGGGAGAGAGAACCCTTATTTTTAAAACTGGCACCGAAGAACTGGATTATTACGCTTTTTTGGCTGGCCTAGAAAAGGATTTAACTCATTTAGAAGACGATACCAACTTATGCGATCTTTATGATGACGCTTACGACGCTTGCAAACCTTTTTTTAAACAATTTCAAGCAAACCCTAATGCGCGCATCTTAAACAATGACCGCACAGAAGAAAAAGATTTTGTATATCCAAATGGTCGACTAAGATCTGCCTCACCTTCTTGTGGCAATCCTGATACCATTGCTGTAACCCCAAAAATCACACCTGTTGAGCCAACGGATTCTCTCCCGATCTGCAGCCCTTCGCCAATAGGACTATCACCACGGCCTCCTAGAGCTGATACGCCTGAGTCAGGAATTGTTCCTGCAAGCGACACAGGAAACCTTGAGGAAAAACTTGAAAATTTGTCGATGGATAATACAACGTCAAGCCCAGAGAAAAGCGCATCGACACCAGGATGTTGGCATATTTAGCGGAAAGGAGCCGCATCGACCCTCTTCTTTAAATATACCATTACCAATCAATAAACAGTAAATAGCTGCCAGGTATTGATTGGCTCGACTTGTGCAAGCGCCGATGAGCACGCCCCGATATGAGGATCACGCTTGCACAGGAGAGACAAGCAATACCTGGCAGATATTTACCTCATTTGGGTAGGGGTATGTTTAGAAAGCAACTCACGTCGTTTCGGGGATTAAAATCTCGCGATTGCCGTTTGATTCCATGGGGCCGACTAAACCGGCTTTTTCCATGTCTTCGACCAAACGCGCAGCGCGGTTATAACCAATCTTCAGACGACGTTGGATCAACGAAATCGAAGCGCGGCGACTTTCAATCACGATCTGCACCGCTTGATCATAAAATGGATCGGCCTCACCATCGCTATTACCAAACATGGACGAACCATCACCACTATCACCTTGATCTTCCACAATCGACATCACATAGTCTGGCGCACCGCGTTGTTTAAGATCATGCACCACGTTATGCACTTCATGGTCAGCCACAAATGCACCGTGCACACGCACCGGCACACCCGTGCCAGGCGGCATATACAACATATCGCCATAACCCAACAATTGCTCCGCCCCTTGTTGATCAAGAATAGTGCGCGAATCGATCTTCGAAGAAACCTGAAACGCAATACGCGTTGGAATATTCGCTTTAATCAAACCAGTGATAACATCAACCGAAGGCCGCTGCGTTGCCAAAATTAAATGAATGCCTGCCGCACGGGCTTTTTGCGCAATACGTGCAATTAATTCTTCCACTTTCTTACCGACCACCATAAACATATCGGCAAACTCATCGACCAACACTACTATATAAGGTAAGGTCGTTAACGGCTCAGGTTCACCGCCTTGCTCAGAACGCCACAATGGATCAAGCAATGGCTTACCTGCTTGCTCCGCTTCTTGCACCGCTTGATTGAACCCCGCTAAATTACGCACACCTAATGTAGCCATCAAACGATAACGCCGATCCATTTCTGATACACACCAACGCAACGCATTGGCGGCTTCTTTCATATCCGTCACCACCGGTGCTAATAAATGCGGGATACCTTCGTAAATCGACAACTCTAACATTTTGGGATCAATCATCACCAAACGCACTTGCTCTGGTGTTGCTTTATATAACAGGCTTAACAACATAGCATTCATACCCACCGATTTACCGGAGCCGGTGGTCCCTGCAACTAATAAGTGTGGCATTTTTGCTAAATCGACCACGACGGGGTGACCAGCAATATCTTTACCCAATGCTAAACTCAGCGGTGACCGCGCCTGTTCATATTGTTGCGAAGCCAATACTTCACTTAAGCGAACAATCTCACGATGTTTATTCGGTAACTCTAATCCAACCACTGCTTTACCCGGAATGACTTCAACAATGCGCACGCTAATGGCTGATAAAGAACGGGCTAAATCTTTCGCCAGGGTGGTGATACGGCTGACCTTAATACCGGCGGCCAACTCCATTTCAAAACGGGTAACCACAGGCCCCGGGTGCACCGCGACTACTTGTACTTCGATACCAAAATCGAGCAAGCGCATTTCAACGTTACGTGATAATGATTCTAATTCTTCATTGGAATAACCTTTGCCGGTGGGTTTTTCCGGTGGGTCTAATAATTCTAAGGAGGGCAATACACCAGTGATCGGAGCGGTGCGTAATGCCAGTGGTAATTGTTTAACCGGTTTGGGTTTTTCTGCATCTTGCCGATGAATTTCTGGTTCCATCCGCGCTAGGTTGCGCTTACCTACTTTTTTGAGTTCTACATTGGTGCGAACCGCGCCACTCTCGTTATCAGAACTAAAGCGTTCGCGCAGATGACTCCACAAATCACCTATCCATGCGCCCACATGCAACGTGGCTTGGCCGGTTATCTCCATTAAATAAAGTGTGAAACGCCCTACTCTATCCATTTGTTCGAACCACGATAAGCCAGTGCCTAAAGTAATCCCACATAAAAACAGCGCCAGTAATAATAAAGAAGCGCCAGTAAAACTGACTAATGCCACTAAAGCTTTGGCCGCACCCAAACCCAAAATGCCGCCTGCTCCATACGAAAGCTCAATAGCCGAACTATGTAAAGTGGCCAACCCGCAACTGCCGATGAACGCCAAAAGAAAACCTAAGCTACGCATCATTAACAAGTGTTTATCGACACTCTCGGTAATATGCCGATCCCGAAAACCGACCCACCCTGCATAAACCAACATGGGGGATAAGAAATAGGCCATGTAGCCCAGTAAATCAAAAAATAGTTCCGCCATCCACGCCCCAACCCGACCGCCCGTATTGGCAATTTTCATGACGCCAGCCAGATCAGAACGATGATAAGAAAATAAAGCAATCCATAAAAATAGCGCTACTGCGCCAGCGAGAATAAATAACCCTTCCCTTAGATGTTGATTAAAGTTAAGGTTTATGGGCTTTGTGGTTGTTTGGGTTCTTCTTCTCAAAACTGTTCTCCTAAACTCTAGTTTATTTATGCGTATAGAATAAGGTATTATAACCATATTTAACCACTTCATACTCTTATTTGGAATTATATTTATGCCAGAAATCAAACACCATCGCTTAATTATTCTTGGCTCCGGCCCCGCCGGTTACTCCGCCGCTGTCTATGCCGCGCGCGCCAACCTCAACCCGGTGTTAATTACCGGGATGCAACAAGGCGGTCAACTGATGACGACCACCGATGTCGACAATTGGCCTGGTGATGTCGAAGGGTTGCAAGGCCCTGGTTTGATGGAGCGTATGCAACGCCACGCTGAACGCTTCAACACGCAAATTATTTTTGATCAAATTACCAGCGTCCAGCTTGGGCAAAAACCATTTTCGCTCACGGGTGAAAACCATCATTACACCTGCGATGCTTTAATTATTGCGACTGGCGCTTCGGCACGTTATCTGGGTATGCCTTCGGAAACCGCTTTTATGGGCAAAGGTGTTTCTGCTTGCGCAACTTGTGACGGGTTCTTTTATAAAAATCAGAATGTTGCCGTGGTTGGTGGTGGTAACACTGCGGTAGAAGAAACATTATATCTTGCTAATATTGCTAAACACGTGACGTTAATTCATCGGCGCGATAAATTTCGCTCAGAAAAAATCTTAATCGATAAATTAATGGCGAAAGTTGCTGCGGGCAATGTGAGTTTGCAATTAGATAGTACGATTGATGAAGTGTTAGGTGATCATTCCGGCGTTACTGGTGTACGTGTTAATGAAATTAAAAATAATAGCAAAAAAGATATTGCTATTCAGGGTATTTTTATTGCGATCGGCCACACCCCCAACACTGAAATTTTTGCCAATCAATTGAAAATGGAAAATGGTTATATTATCACACAGGGCGGGCGTGAAGGTAACTCCACAGCAACCAGTGTGCCGGGTGTATTTGCCGCAGGCGATGTGGCTGATCATGTTTATCGGCAAGCGATTACTTCGGCAGGCACCGGTTGTATGGCGGCATTGGATGCAGAGAAGTATTTGGATTTATTAAGGTAGAATTTTGGACAACTACATCGACCAACTCGTTTACGCTTTTTCAGCCATAAAAGCTAACATTCCCACCACACTGATGATCATTGCCGTGTTGTGGGGAATTAACATCGTAAACGCATTAGTGGGCTATCGGTTGAATTTGTTAGGCGTTTATCCACGCCATCTCTTTGGTTTAATCGGTATTCCGTGTTTTTCGTTTTTACATGCGGGTTTTAATCATTTATTTTTTAATACCATTCCATTACTGGCATTAATCACATTTGTTTTAATCAACGGTTGGCACAATTTTGTTTGTGTGAGCTTGATTATTATGCTCTTAAGCGGCGCGGCAATTTGGTTATTCGGCCGCAAAGCGATTCACGTCGGCGCGAGTAGTATGGTGATGGGTTATTGGGGTTATTTGTTAGTCGATGCCTATCAACACCCTTCTGTAATCACCTTATTTTTAGGTGTTGTCTGCGTTTATTATTTCGGTAGTTTACTCTTTAACTTTTTCCCACGCGAAGAACGCACCTCGTGGGAAGGCCATATCTTCGGTTTTTTAGCGGGTTTAGCCGCAGTGTTTTTAGCGCCGTATGTGTGTGGGTAGGAAAAACACAAAATCTCCTACTTAGCTTTCTTTTTTTTGCTAACAATAGATTTGGCTTTATTTAACATCGCGGTTCCAAAATGTTCATCTAATTTATCTAAAATCTCTAAACCTTTTTTAGGATTTCCCCGTGCAGCGCGTGCTAAAAACCTTGTTTCAGCATCAAATGCAGAAAGCACCATGGTGGATAATTCTTCCATCAATTTATTAATACTAAGATGCCGATGTTTAGCAAGCATCTTTAAACGTTGATATTTATCATCAGGCAATCTGATAGTGAGTGTAGACATGTTGATCCTCCGTTATGAATTGTTTAGGGGTTAATATAGCAATTTGAGGAAATGCTAATTGCCCCTGTCTAAAGTCTTTTAAATTGTGGGTAATTATCGCTTGTGCATTACCAGCCACAGCTAACTCCAAGATGTGGTTATCCTCCTCGTCCGGTAAATTAGGTCGCCATAAATATATTTTGAAATCATTTTGGTAAGCATCAATAATTGATTCTGCTGTTGAGCACGCAATTTCCAATTCAACGCCTGTGCGTTGAAAATAGCATTGTTTAATTCCCTTAAATTGCTCACCCAAACTATTCATACGGCCCTTGAAATCCATATATTTTAATTTCTTAAACTGAAAATCTTCTGAGCCATCCGCATAAGAAATATTTGCCCTTCTAAGAATAATGCTATTAATTTTCGTATTTAAAAAAATTTCTTTGAAATCACCAAATTTATACCCCCGTTCTAATTTATTATTCTTTTCCATCTTATCAGATTTATTGTAAGAATATTTATTTCCACTTTATATATTTTGAATTTTCGGAATATAAATACAATCGTTATCTATATTTGCAATTATCTCCTTAATTAAATCCGACCCCAACGGATATCCATACGGCTTACTTGCACCAGCCCCTAATATAAAAACAGTTTCTTTTTTAAACATAGTATTTTCCCATTAAATGCACAAAAAAAATTATTATTTCCCCAACCACCTTACCTGCCAGGTTTCAAATTCGGCTAAGCTCACGCGGAAACTAACAAAGTTGCCTTCATGGGCGGCTAGTAAATTAATTTCCAAAGTTTCTGCAAAACGAATACGATCTTGCGGCTTAACATTTTTATTCGCCCAATTTCTAATATATTCAGCGGCCTCCGCTTTAGGCATGGCTTTTTTAATCACTGTATTTCCAACTCTTTTAAAATGATGGTAATAACGTATATAGAATGGATCTGCCGCTGGTAATGTTTTACGTATATTGGAATATTGCATGGCAGAACGTTCATACGCCCAGGCAAACACATCACGCAGCAATTCGATGCGATTAAACTCATAAACCGCTAGTATACCGTTAATATAAGCTTGATCAGGCACATCGATAAAAGATAGCGGACATAGATTATTTTTAATCAAGGGAATATTGGCCGATAACCGCGAAACTCGTTTATTGATATCTTCAAATGGTTGTAAATAAGGCAAATGCACCATCGCAAAAAATGCTTGTTCGAAAGGATCTTTAATCACAGATGCTTTATCTAAAACCTGATCAAAACATTCCTCGATCAATTGCGGAATCGGTGTCGGAGTATATTGGGTATGACTAATACTTACGGCAATATTACGTAACCGACCACAAGCTTTAGGATTCTTTAATAATCCTTCAGCAAGCATGCCGTGCAAATTAAAAATAGTAAAACGATTAAAACCAATCTCCTCTACCGCACTCACTAAATAAGCAATCGCCGTCTGGTGATTTAAAATCATCTGCGTATCGATGCTACTTTTATTCGGCGCTATTTCACCTTCTGTGATTAAGCGCTCGGTCTCTAATATAGAATAACTATTACCTTCTAAGCGACTGGAATTCCATGAAAGATCAACCAGCAACTGATTTAATAATTCACGAGCGTAAGTCCCCATGGGGCGTTGTTCACCATACGGCATACCCAAATGATGTAATTTCACGCGCATTTCTTGCGGCAGATAAAAAGTTTGATTCGGTTGATAGCTATCTAATAATTCATGGTGATAACCCACTGCTTGCCGCAAATCCTCCGGTTGCTGCACCTGTTGCAAAATTTCTTTGGCTTCCGGCGAATAGGGAATGTCATACGGCGTAATGGGTTCTTCAATCCGCATAATGCGCGTAGCGCTGACCGGTGAATAATTAATATCAATGGCATATTGATAACAGGCTCCACGACCGGCACCCTTACGGGTTAACTCTTTATTTTTTACCAGATCAGCCAAGCGGCGCTGCAGGGTACGGCGTGGCAAGCTTGGCCCCAGACGCCGACTGATTTCCTCCAGCCCGGCTCCACGCGGAAACAAGCGGACAGCCTGCAAAATAGTATCTAATTCTTCATTTCTGCTGTGTTTTTCCATGAGATACTCCTGATTGAGTTTTTATGCGCCATTAATATGACAATTATCGAACAATAAACCATTATAGCGCCAAAAATTGGCGCGATCAAGGGAATTCAAGAGATTATTAGACAGAGCCATCAGAGAGCACAACCAGCAGCAGCTTGGCTTCTCAGAGACTCCGACCCCTTAAAATTTATAAACACCTTCGAGGGCATACGACTGCTGATTATTGCGGACGGCGATACCATCCGAGGCGAGGAAAGAATCCACATTAGAAAAATCATGGCGCGTTTCGACACGCAATTCAAAATCTTTGATCGGTGCATAACCCACGGTCAAAGTCACTTCTTGCCAATTTTGTCTAACGCCAGTGCGGAAACCTTGTTCATCATCAAAATCTTCCGCGCGCAATGAAGTACGCCAATGATCATTAAATTTATAGTTGATATAACCAGCGATGCCGGTCCAAGTTGCACTGGCATCCACACCACTCGGCAATAAAGCGTTGGTCTGCCAAGCATATTCATAGTTAGCAACAAAAGTCAGTTTTTGTGTAGCGTTCATCGTGCCAATCACATCAATTAAACTACGCCAACCGGTCGGGCCAGATGAAACATCTTCGGTAGCACGCTCTTCACCGGTATAACCTTGCGTCGAAAAAGAAAACATGGGATTGATAATATACGAAACACCCCACTCCAAGGTTTTTACACGGCTAGTATCACGGATATTGTCCCAGCCATTGTCTACACCGAGCGTAAAATTTAACTTATCGTTTACTGCGTAAGTGCCACGCACACCTGTAAATGTACCAGGCTCTGCATAGCCATAAATAATTGAACGGGAAAAATTGGTATTGATAGTAGGATCGAGGGCTTCTTCACCCACTATGGTATTAAATTTACCCGCGATAATTGTAAACTTGCCGATAGCGTATTGCAGAAAAACTTGTACCGGATCAAAACCAAAATCGTGAATTCCGGTATTGGGATTATCACCATAAGATGCGGAAGTTAAAGCATCGCGGCCTGCCATCAGATTTAACAAGCCACCAAAACCTTGCGTTGGTTGATCCGCTATAGTAATCGCAGCTTGTTGCAAAGTAGCACTGTTAGGATCTAAATCATAAACACGATCGTTAACGCCACTGATAAATTGATTGCTGTTGACCAAATAGTTGTAAGAACCATCGAGATAACCAGAAATTTTTAAGTTACTGAGCGTTGTTTGTGGAGCTTGTGCATCATCTGCAACACCCAATGTTGGCAGCAATAAAGCAGCCATTATAAAAAGCCAATATTTTTTATACATTATTTTTCCAAGCCATCCGTTGAACAAGTATTATAAACACAATTAGGTAGTATAAAAATATGATTCTGCGATATAATATAAATAATTCAAAACCAACCAGGAGAAAGTTATGTTACCCACCCGAGGATACGCTGCTAAAACCCGCGCTGCTAAATTAGAACCCTTTAATTTTGAACGCCGCCAACCAGGCCCACACGATGTATTAATTAAAATCGCTTATTGCGGAGTTTGCCATTCTGATATCCATCAAGTGAACAACGACTGGGGCATTGCCACCTACCCTATGGTTCCTGGCCATGAGATTGTGGGAAAAGTCGTGCAAGTGGGCGCAGATGTCAAAAAATTTAAAGTGGGCGATGTCGCAGGTGTGGGATGTTTTGTCGATTCTTGCCGCACTTGCGCTAACTGCAAAGAAAGCGAAGAACAATTGTGCGATAAGGGACCAAGTTTTACCTATGCGAGCACCGAGCAAGATGGGAAAACCCCTACATTTGGCGGTTATTCTTCACAAATTGTCGTCGATGAAAATTATGCGCTCAAAGTTTCACCTAAATTAAATTTAGCGAATGTTGCGCCCTTGCTTTGCGCAGGTATCACGACTTATTCACCCCTGCGACAACACAAAGTAGGAAAAGGCCAACGTGTGGGGATTATTGGCTTGGGTGGTTTAGGGCACATGGGCGTTAAACTCGCAGCCTCTATGGGCGCCGACGTTACGGTGTTCAGTACCTCTAAATCTAAAGAACAAGATGCATTACGTTTAGGTGCACATCATTTTGTAGTGACTAAAGATCCTAAAAATTTAGAAGCGCTCGCCAATCAATTTGATTTTATTCTTGACACAGTTGCTGCACCGCACGATCCAAACATGTATCTTAATTTGATTCGTAGAGATGGCGTCATGGTGATAGTCGGCGTACCCGATAAGCCCTTAGAAGTACAACCCTTCTCGCTCATTTTCAAAAGAAGAAGACTGGCTGGCTCGTTGATCGGCGGTATTCGCGAAACGCAAGAAATGTTGGATTATTGCGCTGAAAAAAATATTACAGCCGATGTTGAAGTGATCCCTATCCAAAAAATCCAAGAAGCTTTTGAACGCACTATTAAAAGTGATGTGCGTTATCGATTTGTGATAGATATGAATACCTTATAATATTTTATTGATTTATAGTAATTAATGATTGACAATCGATAATTATCCAGGTAGAGTACCCCCATATTATTTTTCTACCTGGAGACCTAAATATGCATAACATCAAAAAAGTCAGCATCTTCTTTCGAGTGCTCCTTCAGTTAGCATTCGTATTGTTGCCAATAATAACCATTATTTGTTGGATCAATGCCCCCAATCCGGTCATTGATTCTCAAAACCTATCGCTCAGCTTTCTCCCCAATGGCCTCGACAAGTTAAAAATTCTGCATGAACTCAGCTTATCTACAAAAATCTTTGGCTGTTTGCTGAGCTTAATTCCAACGGGAATAAATATGCTGGTGCTTTATTTTTTAATCAAACTATTCGAGCTCTATCAACAAGGGGAAATATTTTCTAGTCAAAATGTTAAATACATTCGCAACACAGCTTATGGGTTATTGCTGGGTCAAGTTGTGAATCCATTTTACCAAGGCTTTCTGAGTGCGTTATTAACTTGGCAAAATCCACATGGCACTCGCATTGCGGAAGTCAGCCTCAGCGGCACTAATATTGGCATCGTGCTTGCCGCGTTGCTAATTATATTAATTTCTTGGATCATGGCCGAAGGTTGCAAATTACGTGAAGAACAGCAACTGACTATTTAAGGTGAATTTATGGGGATTGTTATCAACCTAGATGTAATGCTAGCAAAGCGTAAAATCCGCTCCAAAGAATTAGCGGAAGCTATCGACATTACCGAACAAAATTTATCAATTTTAAAAACAGGCAAAGCAAAAGCTATTCGACTAGCAACATTAGAAGCGATTTGCAAATATCTAGAATGCCAACCAGGCGACATTATTGAATTTAAAGAGGATTAATATTATGAATACTAAAAAACATTTCGCAGCTATTATTATATTATTTAGCAGCACTGTTGCATTTGCAGAAACACCCTCATCAACACAAACCGTTTTGCCATTACAATTTAATAGCGGCAATCCAGCGCCTTATGGAATGCCATCGACCACAATTAACATCGCAGGGAAAAATCTGCCAATTTTATTAGACACCGGCGAAAAAAAAGCGGGCGTAGTTTTAAGCCTTAACGCGATAAAAGGGCTGCCGATTAAATTCACCGGCCAAGAAGAATGCTTTCAAGCGTTTGATGGCAAACACTGTGAACAAGTATTTATTATTCCACAAGTTAAAATAGGATCTTTTACGGTTGATAACGTCAAAGGCAGGTTGATGACACAACTCTGGGGTGGCAATAACGCCGGATTTAAAGCAACAGAAGCTTCCAATAACGGGTTAATTGGATTTCAGCTATTATCACAATTTAACGTGTTACTCGATTATCCTCATGCACAAATGATCTTGACTAAACCTGGCAATAAACCCATTGATTATGACATCTCAAACTGGACAGTTATTCCATTTAATGGTCATTTGCAATCTGCGTTGCTTCTAAATGGTAGGCCACTAACAGTCAGTTGGGACACCGGTTCCATTCCTTCGGTTATCAGCAAAACAATGGCAGCCAATTTTAAGGCTGCGCCCTGCCCTGGCAACGCACCCTACAGCAAAATTAATTGCTCAAGCATTGCACCTACTTCTTTCATTACCCTCAATAATACCCCTTTGCCCAAGACATGGTTTCAGATCACCGATATTCCCACAGAAGCGCCATTTGATGCACTCATGGGTTCTAACTTTTATCAAGAAAATTTAGTTTATTTTGATTTTACGAATAGTTTAATTTATGTAAAGCATGCTACAAAGTAGAATGAGACTCAAAGTGGTTGATTTTTAGGCTAGGCACTAAACATTTAATAAAATTGGTTTTGCCAATTAAGCTATGCTACTATCGCGCCGTTTTCACTAGCACTGAACTAAACCACATGAAAAAACAAATCGTATTTTTTCTCACTATTTTGTTAAGTTGCTTTTGCAGCACTGCCATGGCGCAGACTACAACCCATCACCACAAACACGCCAAGCATCATATTAAACCTAAAAAACATGTCCCTAAACACGTTAAAACATCTCACGATCCCGATGTCGGTTATGCCGATATCGTTATTGAAGCTAAAACCGGGCGTATTTTGCATTCCACCAATCCCGATCAATTACGTCATCCAGCTTCACTCACTAAAATGATGACGCTCTATATGACATTCCAAGCATTGCAAACGGGCAAACTGACCCTCAACGACAAAGTACCGATTTCAGCCAATGCTGCAAAACAACAACCTTCAAAATTGGGATTACGACCAGGTCAAGAAATACGCGTAGAAGATGCTATCATGGGTTTAACAGTAGAATCTGCCAATGACATAGCCGTAGCCATGGCCGAAAAATTGGGCGGCACTGAAAGTCACTTTGCAGAATTGATGACACAACAAGCCCATGCATTAGGTATGATGCAAACACATTTTGATAATCCATCGGGTTTACCGGATGCCGGGCAATTAACCACGGCGCGTGATATTGCCATTCTCGCGCAAAAATTGATTTATCATTTTCCACAATATTATCACTTTTTTAGCTTTGGCAGCTTTACCTACAACAATATCACCTATCACAACCACAATCATTTGATGAGCCATTACCCCGGCATGGATGGTATCAAAACCGGTTTTATCGATGTCTCTGGCTATAACCTCGCCGCGTCTGCGGTGCGCGATAATACACGATTGATCGGCGTCATGTTCGGCGGCCACACCTATGAGGCACGCGATAAACAAATGGCCGTGTTACTGGATCAGGGATTTTCGCAAGAAAAAGCACTACGCCGCTTAGAATGATTCAAAGATGTCGGATCCGTCGCTGCGCTCCTTGATCCGACCTACACTTTTATCTGACCTACAGTGCCAGCAAAAGAGGCCTTAGAGTGGCTTTTTCCACAAAAATAGACGACAATGTCGCCCATGAGCACAGATCAACAATTTTGCGACCTCGGGCTTGCGGTCGTTCAAACTGAAGCCAAAGCCATCAACGACCTTACTTCACGTATCGATGAAAACTTCGCTAAAGCTTGTCGCCTATTACTAAGCTGTGAAGGCCGTATCGTGGTGGTCGGCATGGGCAAATCGGGGCATGTAGGCAATAAAATCGCCGCTACCCTTGCTAGCACTGGCAGCCCAGCTTTTTTTGTGCATCCAGGTGAAGCCAGCCATGGCGACTTGGGGATGATTACCCTCAAAGATGTGGTATTGGCACTCTCTTATTCTGGCGAAACCGATGAAATTACGTTGTTGTTGCCCTTTATCAAACGACTCGGTATCCCATTGGTTGCCCTCACTGGCAACCCTAATTCCACTTTAGCGAAAGCCGCTAATATCCACCTCGATATCAGCGTACATAAAGAAGCCTGCCCATTGGGGCTTGCCCCCACGTCTAGCACCACTGCTGCATTAGTCATGGGTGATGCGCTGGCGATTGCGATGTTAGAAGCACGTGGTTTTACCGCTGAAGATTTTGCCTTGGCGCACCCGAATGGCAGCTTAGGGCGACGTTTATTATTGCGCGTAGCTGATGTCATGCGCAGCGGCGATGCCATACCTAAAGTCACACCCGATACTAAATTGATCCATACACTGGTAGAAATGTCACAAAAAGCAATGGGCATGACGACTGTTCTTAATACCGAAGATCAACTGCTGGGCATTTTTACCGATGGTGATTTACGCCGCGCGATCGATCGCAAAATTGACATTCATCACACACCTATCGGCGATATCATGGTGAAAAATTGTAAAACGATTCCACACAGCATGTTAGCAGCGGAAGCATTAAATATTATGGAAACTTATAAAATAACCGTTTTAATTATTGTTGATACCGATAACAAAGTCATCGGCGCTTTACACATGCACGATCTGTTACGGGCGGGCGTTGCATGATAAGCCAAACGGAATTACTAAAAAAAGCTTCGCATATTAAACTCCTTATTTTAGACGTCGATGGCGTTTTAACCGACGGCAAACTTTATTTTGATGCGCAAGGCAATGAACAAAAAGTTTTTTATGTGCACGATGGTCTTGGCATGAAATTGCTACAAGAATCCGGTGTAAAAATTGCGGTTATCAGCAGTCGCACGAGCACCACCGTTACACAACGTTTGCAAAATTTAGGCGTCGAATATATTTATCAAGGGCAAGAAAATAAACACACAGCCTATCATGATCTCCTCAATAAAGTTCGTCTTGACCCAGAAAATATCGCTTACATGGGTGATGATCTTCCTGACCTCGCTATTATTTGCAAAGTAGGCTTAGGCATTGCTGTGGCCAATGCAGTACCCTTAGTAAAGCAGTATGCATTTTGGCACACCGAAGCAAAAGGTGGCGAAGGCGCAGTGCGTGAAGTGTGCGAAATCATCTTACAAGCGCAAGGCAAGCTCGAAGAGATGCAAGCCCGTTTTTTAACTACTTTAAAATAATTAACATGACTTCCAGACAGCTTATCACGCTTTTTCCATTATTATTACTCGCTACTTTTAGTGGTTGGCTCGCTTATAAAAATTCACAAGCCATTGTGCAAAATCAAAATGCAGCGCAAAATCCTGACTCCTTCACTAAAAATGTGGCTGCGATGCGCATGAATGTAGATTCAGGCACACCGCAAGATGAATTGTTCGCGCCAAATATGGTGCACTACCCAGCTGGCGATACCACCAACGTGACCACACCTCACATTGTTATTTTCAATGCCGATGGAACTAATAACGAACCATGGCATATTTATTCGCTGAAAGGCCAAGCACAAAATGGCACGACCATTGTGCAATTGTGGGATCATGTACGCCTGCACCAAGCGGCTGGCCCCAATAATTCAGAAATGACTATTACTACTTCAGCGTTGACCGTCTATCCCAAAGATCAATACGCTACTACACAACAACCCGTGCAGCTAGTGCAGCCCGGTGGCGTTGCAAATTCTGTTGGCTTGCGTGCTGATTTAAAAACCGGTGATATACAATTGTTTTCACAAGCGCGTGGGCATTATCAACAAGCACCAGCTGCTACTCAATAAGTTATTATTTTTATGCAAAAATTATTTACTATTATAATTTTATTATTGCTATCGTATGTGCCTATTGAATGTCTAGCATTGAGTAGCGATAAAACACAACCGGTATTTGTAGAGTCTGATTGGGCCACACTAAATCATAAAACGGGAATTAGTACTTATCATGGCCACGTTAAATTGACTCAAGGCACAACCGTTGTCACTGCCGATAATTTAGTCACTTATACTGATAAACATAATCAACTGCTCAAAGCCGTTGCCACAGGACAATTAGCCAGCTACAGTACACTACCTGATAATAGTAAATTACTATTTACTGCGGTAGCGCTGACTATTAATTATTATCCGCCTAAAGGATATACTGAATTTATAGGGCAAGCTAAAGCGATTCAAGGAAACGACACTTATGCCGGGCCACAAATTAACTATGATATTAACCTGCAAATTGTTACTTCGCCTAAGTCACAACAAGGGCGCACTAGCATTGTTATTCTGCCGAGCCAAAAAGAACAATAAATTATGATGCCGAATAATACCTTAAAAGCTGAAAATTTAGGCAAAAGCTACCATCGCCGTGAAGTCGTCAAGAACGTTTCGATAGAAATTAAAACCGGAGAAATTGTCGGCTTGTTAGGCCCTAATGGTGCGGGTAAAACAACCTGTTTCTACATGATTGTTGGGTTGATCCGCAGCGACCATGGTAAAGTGCTGATTAATGACCAGGATATTACCTACCTCCCCATGCATACGCGCGCGCGCATGGGTATCGGTTATTTACCGCAAGAAGCTTCCATTTTTCGCAAACTCACAGTGGCAGAAAATATTCTTGCCATCTTAGAATTACGCCCAGAGCTTTCCCCTGAACAACGGGAAGAACGCCTTGAAACCCTGTTACAAGAATTCCATATAACCCATATACGCGACTCTATAGGCATTAGCTTATCGGGGGGCGAGCGCCGTCGCGTTGAAATTGCCCGCGCCTTGGCTTTAGAACCTAAATTCATGCTACTAGATGAACCTTTTGCGGGCATTGACCCGATTTCGGTAGTCGATATTAAGCGCCTGATTAGCCATCTCAATGAACGTGGCATTGGGGTACTCATTACCGACCATAATGTGCGTGAAACCCTCGATATCTGTCATCGAGCTTATATCGTTAGCCAAGGCGAACTCATCTGTGCTGGCCCCCCACAAGCCATTTTAGACAATAAAAAAGTGCGTGAAGTCTACCTTGGCCATGAATTTGATCTCTAATTGAGCTAAACTAGTAAATAGGGAGTATAATAAACTCCGCGCGAATTAAAAATTCTAACTTCAAAAAAGGAGTAATCCCATGCAAATCAACATAACTGGCCATGGCGTTCAAGTCACCCCCGCCCTACGCACTTTTGCCGTAGAAAAACTCGACCGCCTTAAAAAGCGCGGCGATAATATTACAAGTATTAACATGGTTTTAGATGTCGAAAAATTACAACAAATTGCTAAAGCGACCCTTCACGTATCTGGGGCTGAACTATTTGCCCGTTCAGAATCAGAAGATCTTTATAGCGCGATTGATCTGCTGGTCGATAAGTTAAACCATCAAATCATCAAACATAAAGAACGACAAAAAGACCATCGTGGCAAAGAAAACGGTAATGGCAAAGATCACACCTCTATCGAAGAAGAAGACTTACTGTAACTCTAACTATGCTGAATACATCCAATTTCTCATTACACGGTGTTTTTTTGGATGTCTTTGGCTTAGGGGCCCTACTCACTGGTGTCAGTGGCATCGGCAAAAGCTTGCTGGCACTGGGTCTTATTCGGCAAGGGCATCAACTGATTGCCGATGATTCCGTCGATATATTCCGCTTACCCAATGGCACTTTAGAAGGACGCTGCCCTGAATTGTTGCATGACTTCTTGAACATCCATAATTTTGGTATAATAAACGTTAGGCGTGCATTCGGAGATAAAGCTATCGCTGTAAAGCAGCGTTTACAACTTATCATTGAACTGGTCGAATTGCCGCCAAAGCCGAATAAGAGCGATGACCCTCTGTTAGGCGTGCAATGTGACCAGTTGATTTTGCAAACCCAGGTAACCAAAATTACGATACCCGCTATGCCAACTTTAAACCTTATCAATCTCGTTGAAGCCGCAGTGCGTAATCAACAATTAAAACTAGCGGGTTATAGCGCCAGCGAAGATTTTATTAATCGTCAACAACAACTGCTTGAAACTGCATTATGAAACTTACTATTGTCAGTGGCCGCTCCGGCTCAGGAAAAAGTGTTTGCCTCCACGCGCTAGAAGACTTGGGCTTCTATTGCATTGACAATTTACCCGTAGGTTTGTTGCCCACATTAGTAGCCCATATTAATGCACACCCGCAAATTGCGGTGAGCATTGATGCGCGCAACTTGCCGGCTGATCTTGATCGCTTCGCTGGCATTATTGACGAATTAAAGAAAACTATTTTACAACATGAAATTATTTTTTTAGATGCGGCCGATCACATCTTAATAAAACGTTTTAGTGAAACACGCCGTAAACACCCTTTATCTTCTGAAAAAATTTCACTCAAAGAAGCAGTACAAAACGAAGCACAGCTGCTTGGCCCCATTAACGAATTAGCTGACTTGCGTATTGATACCAGTTTTTTGAATGTACAGCAATTGCGTGAATTAGTGCGTAATCGTATTTCACCCAAAACACATGCTGGTTTGTCATTACTGTTCCAATCTTTTGGCTATAAATATGGCGTACCACTTGATGCGGATTTTGTATTTGACGTACGGTGTTTACCCAACCCGTATTGGGAATTGAATTTGCGTAATTGTTCGGGCGTTGCCCCTGAAGTCAAAGAATATTTACAGCAACAAACCTTTACCAAAGAATTGCTAACAGATATTCAAAAATTTTTACAAACTTGGTTGCCGCGTTTTGCAAACGACAACCGCAATTATATGACCGTGGCAATAGGTTGTACCGGTGGCCAACACCGCTCAGTTTATATTGCCGAAGAACTTGCCAATTATTTCCGAAATTATTATGAAAATATTCAAATACGACACCGAGAATTGTAAAACAGCACGCGCCAGCGTTCTGCTTGTGACACACAGCGGGGTAGGTCGCGCCTTGCTGGATGCTGTGGCTAAAACGTTTGGTACATTACCGTTGCGCGCTTGTACTTTTTGTGTTGATCATGGCACCGATCCTGATGTGTTATTGCCAACTCTGCAAACATTATCCAATGAACTTGATCACGGTTGTGGTGTGCTGATTTTAACGGATGTATTAGGCGCAACCCCCAGCAATATTGCCCATAAATTACAAGAGAATGACCAAGTGGAAATTATTGCTGGCTTGAATTTACCGATGTTAATCCGTGTAATGAATTACCCTGATTTACCCTTAACAGAACTCGCACAAGTGGCTTTAAGTGGTGGGCAAAGAGGTATTTGTTCCTATGGTGTTGAAATAACTACAGCATAACATTATGTTAAAAAAATCACTCATCATCGCCAATAAACTCGGCCTACATGCCCGCGCTGCAGCTAAGCTCGTCAAAGAAGCCTCTCACTTTGGCAGCGAAATCATCATCACTTGCAATAACAAACAAGCCAATGGTAAAAGCATCATGGGGGTGATGATGCTGGCTGCCAGTAAAGGCACCGCGATTGAATTTAGTATCGAGGGTGAAGATGAAACAGCAGCTCTGGCGGCATTAGAAAACCTCATTAATAATAAATTTGGTGAAGGGGAATAACCTTGCAAGATAAAATCACACAATTCGACTGGGCCGTCATCGGCGCGGGACCTGCCGGTATTGCCGCAGTGGGGAAACTCATCGACAACCAAGTTAAACCCGAAAAAATTGCCTGGTTTGATCCTGAATTTCGTGTGGGTGATTTCGGCAGCAAGTGGCGTAAAGTGCCTAGCAATACTAAAGTCAGTTTATTTAATCGATTTCTAACCGCCAGCGATGCCTTTAATTATACCAATTGCCCAGAAAAATTTGCCCTGCATAATTTAAATCCCGATAAAACTTGCGAATTAAAATTTATGGCTGATCCGCTGCAATGGGTGACAGCGCAATTACAAAAACAAGTGCATTGGCAAGCAGGGCTAGTAAAACATTTAAAATTAAACCACAAACATTGGGAGATTTCTCTCGCTGATCAAAAACTATCTGCTAAAAATGTGATATTAGCGACCGGCGCTGAACCCAAAACATTGTCTTTTCCTGCGGTACAAACCATTCCATTAGAGATGGCTTTTGATCCTGATCATTTAGCGCAAAATTGCAGCAAGGAAGATACTGTCGCAGTATTTGGCTCATCGCATTCGGCTATTCTTATCATTCGCAATTTGTTAGAAAATTGCTCGTTAAAAAAAGTTATTAATTTTTATCAATCGCCGTTGCGTTATGCCGTGTATATGGATGATTGGATTTTGTTTGATGATACCGGTTTAAAAGGCACTACGGCAGATTGGGCACGCGAACATATCGATGGTACATTACCACCACGACTGCACCGTGTACTATCATCAAGTGAAAATCTGCAAGAATATTTACCGAACTGCACCAAAGCAGTTTATGCCGTTGGTTTTCAAAAGCGCTTGATTTCGATCGAAGGGTTTAATGATTTAAGTTATGACGACAAAACCGGCATCATCGCGCCGGGTTTATTCGGCTTAGGCATCGCCTTCCCCGAAGGTAAAATCGATCGCCTCGGCAACCTCGAATACCGCGTCGGCCTGTGGAAATTCATGGACTACCTCACCACCGCCATGCCGCTGTGGTTGAAGTACCCGGCTTAGCCACTTCTTTCTGTCTATAAATAATTATCCTTAAGGTTTTCTTAAGGATAATATGCTATATTAAACTACCTTAACTACTCTCTCGAACTTAGGTAAAAAATATGTACCCAAACCACAAAGATAGATCACGCGAGCAGGCAAATGGCAATGGAACCCGTAAACGTCGGAGAAGCCCTTCGGTATCCCGAGATGATAAATTTGGTGACGAGCAAGAAACACTTCGAAACCGCGAGAATAGAAATACAGACACTGCGATAGATCACTTAAAAATGTTAAGTACGCTTAATATTAAGATAAAAAAAGATAGCAATACAAATCTTACTAAAACATTCCTAGATGAGTTCAAAAAAACTAAAGAAAGATGGGCATATTACAAAAAAGTGAGAAGAACAAATTTTTTTGATGTCGTCGGGGAAAAGGGCAGAGCGCTCGCTAAAATTTTTAATCAGGTATTAAATTATTATATTAAGATCGGCGATATTCAACAAGCCCAAGCCGTATTACAAGAAGCCAGATTAGATAGAATTGCCAATGATATCAGTTATTTTAGTTTTATCAACGGCGTCTTTAAGCTAACTTCTGGCAAACGTGTTACAGCTGATACTCAGCGAAAGAATTTTTTTATCGTCTTGGCTGAATTTAAAAATGCTATAAACTCACTTGATCAACCCTATTTTCATGATAAAGAAGATCCGGCATTTCCTAAGATCACCAATGTGTTGATCAAATATGCTCTCATCATTGGAGAACCACAAGAAGCTCAAAGAATATTACGTGAAGCAGAAAGAAAAAGCAATGTTACCGCTATAAACTATTTTAATTTGATTAATGGCTTACGTATATTATCACAAAAAAGAAGAACTTCGAAAGCGCAGCAACACGATTACTTTAAACTTGCTTTACAAGAAATAGAGATCCTAAAACGAAATTATAAAGAAATTGTTGCAAGAAAATCTCCACAACCCAAAGAAAATCCCAACTACAAAACATTTAATGAGATATTTAATGTTGCCATTGGTTTTGCTCTCGACTTAGGAGAAGTAACACAAGCGCGTGTTATTTTATCTGATGCTATAGAACTAAATATTGCCGATGAGATAAATCTTTTTACATTTATTCATCGTCTACACGAATCAAGCCAAAAACGCGGTGTTTCAGAAGCGCAACGAAAACATCACTTTGAGCTTGCCCTTACGGAACTAAATCATTTTAACTCAAAAACCGACCCCAAAGGCAAACAACAAAATGAAAAAATACAGCAAATATATCAAGAGGTTCTTGATTGGGCCCTCGAATTAAAAGATCATGAAAAAATCCAACAATTATTAAGCGAAGCAAATAGAATAGGAATAGCTGACCCCAGGCTTCACTCACGCGTGGCTCATGCCGCCCATGACTTAGGCTTAGCACACAAAGATTCAAAAGAACAACATGACTATTACTTTAGTCTGGTTCTTGCTGAATTCACATCTTTCAATACCTTAGCAGAGCAACCCCAGTATCGAATTACCAAACAAGAAAAATATAAGATGTTTGATTTTGCCATCTACTCCGCCATCCATTTAAATAATTTCATCACAGCCCAAGAACTATTACGTACAGCAGAAAAAATGAAAATTGCGGATGCTAAATTTCATCACCACTTGATTCATATGGCACATCAACTAGGTTTAGCGCCAAAAACTTCAACAGAACAACAGCAATATTACTTTAATCTTGTTCTAGATGAATTCGTACACCTCAATACCCTAATCGGCCAACCAGGTTATCAAGTAGTAACAGAAGAGATGTGTAAGGTATTTGGCGTAGCAATCGACTGTGCCATTCGATTAAGAAGAATAGAACAAGCTCAAGCATTTTTGCGCCAGACCGAAGACTTAGGTTATGCCAATGATATATGCTGGTATACTTTAATTAATGGTTTACACGGATTAGGCAAAAATGAAGCCTCACAAGAGCAACGACGCAATTATTTTAACATTGCTCTAAATGAAGCCGCAAAGTTTGATTCTTTGAAAAATAAACCAGAAGATAACGATGCAAAAGCGGTCAAGGCTAAAATTTTTAGTGTGGGCATTGATTGTGCCCTTCGAATAGGAAAAGTGGAAGATGCCCAAACACTTTTGCGAACGGCGGAAAAGACAGGGAATACTATTGCTGGTTGCTATGGTAGCATAATTCATGGCCTGCACCAATTAGGCTTAAATAGTAAAATTTCAAAAGAAAAAAAACACCATTATCTTACTACCGCTTTAAGTGAATTTGTCCAATTTAATACATTATCGAGTCAACTGATTTATCCAGCGACAAAAAAAGAAAAAGTTAAGATTTTTGGCGCAGCCATTGATTGCGCCATCCGATTGGGTAGAGTGGATAAAGCCCAAGAATTACTACAAGAAACAGAAAGAAGCGATCACGCTAGCGCTGAATGTAATTTTATTTTGATTCATGGCCTCTATACATTAGGTCGAGCAAGCGGTATTTTCAAGGAGCAGAAAAAAAACTATTTCCAACTTGTATTAAAACAATTTGAAAATTTTAAAATGTTACTTGATAAGCCAGGATACTATCGTCTTAGAGCTGAGCGACAGCTTCCTGAAATTTTTGATATAGCTATTGCTTGTTCTATTCGGTTGGGAAAATATACTGAAGCGCGAACATTAATAAGAGAGGCAGAAAAATTAAAAGTAGCGGGCCCAAGGATGTATGATAATTTGATTTATAAATTTTGGAAACTTGCTTCGGATGAAAAAGCTTCCCAGGAACTGCAAGATACATATCTTAAGGCCGCTTTTGAGGAATTTCAGCATGCAAAAAATTGGGCCCATCACATACAACCTGGTTGTCAAATTGAAGCTGGCGGTCGTAGCGAATATTTTTACAAAATATATCTGAATATTTTACAAATCTGCGTCAAATCAAAACAATGGGAAAATGGGAAAACGATTTTAGAAGAACTTATACAAGAAGTTAGAACCGGATGGATGATTTTGCCTAAGGGCCCACGTTTAGCTGCAGAATTCCAAGATAACAACGTAAATTTGGATTCTATAGACCCTATAATCGCTTGTTTTATATTAAAAGATTTTATTGAAAAACATCTAAAATCAACAAACGTTAGTACCATAAATATAACTTACAATAATAATTATGCTCACGATACATTAAAATCGGTACTTCAGGATCTCAATCTACCACTTTCACAATTAAAACAGGATAATAGCTCTCCGGGAAAATGGGTGTATCAATTACCAGCAAAAGTTGCCCGCCTTGCGGCAGCAGATTTTTCTCGAACACTGAACCCATCACTCCCCGGCGATAGTCATCTTCTCAAACAAAATCGAGCCAGTGAGAATATGGCTGCGGTGGTCGATGTCGTTACTCACCGCTACTAGATGCTGGTACATATCACGCAGATTGCCAGCAATGGTGACTTCGTCGACGGGGTATTGAATCGCGCCGTTTTCTACCCAAAAACCATTGGCGCCGCGTGAATAATCGCCGGTCACCAAATTCACGCCTTGCCCCATTACTTCAGTTACTAAAAAGCCTGTGCCCATTTTTTTTAACAATGCAGCAAGATCATCATTGCTGGTTTTAATTAACACATTATGCGAACCACCTGCATTACCGGTAGTCTGCATGCCTAATTTACGAGCAGAATAACTACTGAGTAAATAACCTTGTAATACACCGTCGACAATCAAATCGCGATCATGAGTGGCAACACCTTCGGCATCAAACGGTGAACTGCCTAAGCCTTTTAAAATATGTGGGCGTTCGTAAATCTGCACGTGATCAGAAAATACTTTTTTACCTAAATGATCCACTAAAAAAGAAGACTTGCGATAAAGATTACCGCCTGAGATTGCACCTAAAAAACTTCCCAATATGCTGCTCGCGATATCGGCCCGAAAAATAACCGGCACTTGACAAGTTTTCACGCGGCGCGCGCTGAGACGTTTCACGGTATTTTCCGCTGCTTCGCGCGCTACTTTAGCCACACTTTCCAAATCACTGGGATCACGCGCAGTGGTAAAACCGGAATCGCGTTGCATACCTGAAGCATCTTGACCCACCACGCTGCAACTAATACTGTGGCGCGAAGTAGAAACCGACCCAATAAAACCGTGTGTATTCGCATAGATATTAATACTTTGTGAAGTACCCAAACTCGCGCCATCGGAATTAGTGATACGTTTATCAAAGGCACGCGCCAAATCTTCGCATTCGCGCGCTAACACAATCGCTTGTTCAGTCTCGATATGCCAAGGGTGATATAAATCTAAATCTTTATAATCTTTTGCCATTAACGCCGCATCGGCAAGCCCGGCACAAGGATCTTCTGTAGTGAAACGGGCAATATGACACGCTGCTGTCACCGCGCTTTTAATCGCGTCGGGGCTGGTATCCGAACTATTGGCATAGCCCTTGCGCTTATCAAAATAAACAGTAATACCCACTCCTTTATCACGGTTATATTCGACGGTATCGACTTCACCCATGCGCACATTAACTGAAAAACCCACATCACTACCGATAGTGAGTTCGGCGCTGGTAGCACCTTGTTGTTGTGCTTGTTTCAGAATATCTACAGCCATTTCTTGCCAATGGGTTTTTTCAGCAAGCAGATTAATTTTGTCGGATGATTTTTTTTTCATAGCAGCTCACGTTAATATTTTATAGTACATGATTTTATTATCGCCATCGCGATAAAAATTTTCGAGTTCAATTATTTTTTTATATCCATGGCGATCATAAAAATGACGCACCGGCGCATATTCCGTACGACTTGATGTTTCGAGATAAACACGTTTGCCCCCCAATTGCGCAACACCTTGCTCGCTGCGCTGCATTAAAGCCGTACCTAGCTTGAGCCTTTGATATTCGGGGTCAACCGCGATCCAGTACAAATCAAAGCGGCCATCGGTAAATGGTATCCGCCCATAGCAAGTATACCCAATTACTTGGTTATTATCTTCTACAAAGATAAAATGATACCCTGCTGCCTCGCCCCTATTGCAAGCATCTTCTACTAATTCGCCCGCCACAAAACTCTCTTCCTCGGAGAACACGCCGACTTTGGTGGTGAGTTTGCGCACAGCAGCAATATCCGCTTCATGTACTGTTTGGCGCCAACTAAAATGGGTCGTACTCAATTTATTTTGCTCCTCAGCAAAGCATCTTCAATAATGCGCTCTATGATCGTTTCATACGACATATTCACTCGCGCCGCTGCTGCAAAAAAACCCGCATACTTAGCTAAACAAGGATTCGTATTCACTTCAAGTACCCATGGCTGACCATGCTCATCAACCCTAAAATCGACACGTGCATAACCCGCTAGCCCTAAATAATGCCAACATTTTAATGCCAGCTCACTTAACACTTTTAATAAACCCTTGTCAGTAGGGGCAAAATCAAAATGCGGTAGCGTGTTATGGTATTCTTTGCAGTCAGCATCCCATTTTGCGGCATAATCGACGATACGCGGCTGATCCACTGCAAAATCGATAAATTGAATTTCAGCAATCGGCAAAATTTCTGGGTTACCTCTAGAGTCGGCCAACAATGAAATATTAAATTCACGGCCTTCGATATAACGCTCGGCAAACCATTTGCCACCGAATTGTTTTTCGCGCTGCGCCATAATGCTTAATAATGCTTGGGGATCTTGCGCAATAGAGGTTTTGTCGATACCAATTGAACCTTCTTCGATAGTTGATTTAATAATATAAGGTTGATTGAGAACAGATTGTACTTGTTCTAAGGTGGACCGGTCAAACCAAGCGGGTGTAGGTATCTGGGCAACATTAAGTAAGTTTTTGCAGATTATTTTATCATTGCTGATAAAAAGCGCCCGTTCATCGCTGCCAGTAAAGGGCATATGAATTTGTTGTAAGAAGGCAGGAATCACGTGAACAAAACGGGCTTTGCCTTCGATGGATTCGACTAAATTAAAAATAGCAATAGGGTCGTATTGGTATAAAACTTTACTAATGGCGGCAAAATCGAAAGTAAATGGAATAGTAATGACTTCTAAACCTAACGCGGTTAAAGCCGATTGAATGGCTTCCATTTGGATGAGCGTATCTTGTTCATCAGGCCCTGCATGGTCTTTGATTTTGCTATGCAGAATGGCGACGTATCTATTTTTAAATTGGTTATGTAGCATAAAATTCTCTAAGATTTAATCGTTGTAAAGCCGCGCTCATAATTTTGCCTAATAAATCATAATAAGAATAACCATTTAGCTGCGCCAAAATGGGCAGATCTGAGTGGGTGGGGTGTAACCCTGCCAGCGGATTCACCTCTAAAAATTGCGGCACGCCTTCAGCATTCGATCGCAAATCAATTCGGCCACCATCTTGACAGCGCAAAGCGCGCCAAGCGGCTAATGCAGTAGTTGCTGCTTGTTGTGATTCTGCGTCATCCACGGGTAAATAATCAATGCGTTCTTCACAATTTTCTTTATCGATAAACGAACAGCCTTTGGTGTTTACATTGGCGCGTAAGCAAATTTCCATAACACCTAATACTTTAGCGCTATCGCCTGTTCCTACCATACCGACAGTAAATTCACGACCCGGCAAAAACGTTTCGACCAATACCGGTTGGTGAAATTGCTGTAATAAAGCTTCGCATGTTGTATGTAAAAGCGCTGGCGATTCAATATACGATTGCGCGTTGATGCCTTTGCCAGTGCCTTCCGCCAATGGTTTAGCAAATACTGGGTAAGGCAAGTCGAGCGCTGCAATTTCAGTAAGTTTGCTAATCACTGCAAACGGCGCAGTGGCAATACCATGATCACGCACTATGCGTTTGGTTAGTGCTTTATCGAGTGTCAAGGCTAAAACCAGCGGATCAGAAAATACGTAGGGAATTCGATAAGCATCAAGTAAGGCAGGCACTTGCGCTTCGCGCGCAAAACCATACATTCCTTCTGCAATATTGAACACCAAATCCCAGCTTTTTTTCTTTTGTAACGCGGCAATCAGATGTGACAAATTACCAATGCGCTCGGTGACAAAACCTAATTGACCCAGGGTATTCTCGATCGCGTCGATGGTTTCGCTGGAATCAAATTCACCGGTTTCTTCTAAACTAAAACCTTGCGCTAAATAATCATCGCGTAAATCGTAGGTAAGACCAATAGTTAATGGTTTCACTTATAAATGCCCGACTTTTCATCATAACGCAGCCCAGCCTTACGTAACTTATTCTGGCTAAGCCCCAATGAACCACCTGGATCGGCATAACTGTAAGTACCACCCTCAAAATTCGTTAGCAGTAAATCATCGCCGTTGCGCCCAATCACATAATCGGGCAGCAAGGGAATTTTACCACCACCGCCGGGTGCATCGACCACAAAGGTAGGAATAGCATAACCTGTGGTATGACCGCGCAAACCGCGAATGATTTCAAGGCCTTTTTCTACTGAAGTACGAAAATGCGCTGAACCAGAAATAGGGTCGCATTGATAAAGATAATACGGTTTGACCCGCATCTTCAACACACCCTGCATCAATGATTTCATGATGCTGATCTCATCGTTGATTCCTTTCAACAATACCGTTTGGCTGCCGAGCGGAATTCCCGCATTGGCTAAACGCGCGCAGGCTTCGTGCACTTCGGGGGTCAATTCATCGGGATGGGTAAAATGAATGCTCATCCAAAGCGGATGATATTTCTTTAAAATTTTGGTTAACTGCGGCGTGATTCGCTGCGGCATCACCACTGGAACTTTAGTGCCGATTCGCAAAAACTCTAAGTGTTTAATGCTACGTAAACGGGCCAACAACCATTCTAATTTATCATCGCCGATGGTCAACGGGTCACCGCCCGACAACAAGCAATCACGAATTTCTGGATGGGCTTCAATATATTGCGCCGCTTTTTCCCATTGTGAGATATTAAATGAATACTCATTACCGCCCCCTACCATGCGCGAACGCGTGCAATAACGGCAATAGGTAGAACAAAAGCCGGTTGTAAGAAATAGCACACGATCAGGGTAACGGTGCACAAGCCCTGGCGTTGCGGTGTCGTGATCTTCGCCGAGCGGGTCATCAAATTCACCACGCACGCGCAGATATTCACCGTTCACCGGAATATGGGTGCGACGCAAACCTTGGTTGGCATCGGTTTCATTAAATAAAGAAGCGTAGTAAGGCGTAATTCCTACTGGCAATGATCCCGTATGTTTTTCAATAGCTGTTCTTTCATCATCTGATAATTGAATAATGCGGCTTAATTCTCGCAAATCCTTAATACGATTGCGCACTTGCCATTTCCAATCGTTCCAATCATGGGTGCTGGCATTGGGATAAAAGCGTTTGCGGAATTCTTTACTGTGTTGGCTGCTGGGGAAACGATGCGTTTTAGGTTGGGCACTCGCGTCTTTATTCGGCGCGTAGCTAGGGAAAGTCGGTGTAATTTGTAAGTTACTACCGGGAGGTTCAGACTGGGTCTCTGTGCTTTGGTTTTGCATGATATATAAGCCTCATGGTTTATCTTTTTTTGCTACCCAGCTACGGATGGCATCACTCAATTGATTTTAGTGAAAGCATTGCATTATTACAACAGGTAGTTGTTAATTTCTTTTTAAAACCCAATATATAGGGTAGGGCTATAGCCAATACCCCCTTCTGTGGTTATGATAAGCCACTATGAATAAAGACGACCCCACCCCAGCCCCCAAAAGCAAAAGCCAGCTTAAACGCGACATGCTCGCCCTGCAAAAATTAGGCGAACAACTGATTAAACTCAACAGTAATCAGATAAAACAATTACCACTCGATGAAGCGCTGTTAGCTGCCGTGCTCGAAGGCCAAGCGATTTCCAGCCACATTGCACTACGTCGACATGTGCGCTATATGGCTAAGTTATTAGACGAATGTGATGTTACAGCTATTCAACACGCTTTAACTAAATTACAAAATCAAGATCAACAAGCCACTGGGCGCTTACACCGTACCGAAAAATGGCGCGAACGTTTACTCAATGAAGGCAATCCGGCATTAACTGAATTTATAAATGCTTTTCCTCATGCGGAAACACAAGTGGTGCGCCAGTTAATAAAACAAGTTCAGAAAGAACAACAACATAATCAACCCCCACACGCAGCACGGAAATTGTTTCGTTATATTAGAGACTTAGCAGAAGGAGAAAATCATGACGACCAAAGTTATTAAAAAATTTCCCACACTTTTTCAAGTACGTCACCCTTTATTGCAACACAAACTTTCTTTATTACGACAAGTCACCACCAGCAAAAAAGATTTTAAAGAATTGCTGACAGAAATAACCATCTTGCTGGCCTATGAAGCCACCAAAGAATTACCAATGACAACCCAACTGATTCGCACACCATTGGAGTCTTTCGATGCACCGGTACTCTCCGGTAAAAAACCGGTTATTTTGCCTATTTTACGCGCCGGATTGGGTATGGTCGATGGATTGCTATCGTTAATTCCATCAGCACGCGTCGGCCACATCGGTTTATATCGCGATGAAAAAACCTTAGAACCACAATTTTATTATTTCAAAATTCCCAAACACAGCAAAAACCGTCATTTTTTTATTTGCGACCCGATGTTAGCCACCGGTGGTTCGTCCTTAGAAACCATCAATCGTTTAAAAGCCGAAGGCATCAAAAAAATCACGCTTATCTGCGTAGTCGCAGCACCAGAAGGAATAAAACGTATTACTAAGGCACACCCTGATGTGCCAATTTATACTGCGAGCTTAGATCGCCAATTGAACAAACAAGGCTACATCATGCCCGGTTTGGGTGATGCAGGTGATAGGTTGTTTGGAACGAAGTAGATATCTGATAAATTTTAGCTCCAAATTCGACGTTCATAATTCACCATTTTGAATATAAAACGAACTATATGGTTGAAAATCAAGGATAACTCACAGCTTTCATGGCTGAAAATCAAACATATTTTTTAAGGTTTATGGTTATTTATCAAGGATAGATAGACCCAAGATATCAGTAAATATTGCTTTTGCAATACCTCTTGTGCGTACCTGCCGTTTATAATACAATTATAAGCGGCAGGTGAAACATAAATTATGCGAGTACCTGCCACTTATAACAACATCATAAGCGGCAGGTGAAGCAAGAACTATGTACGCACCTGCCGCTTATAAATAACCCGTGCGCAACAGATGACCTCAAATACAACAAACCCAATCATTGGGCGTAGCCAAGAACAAAAAATTTTAGAAGGCCTACTTAAATCCAATAAAGCCGAACTTCTAGCTTTGTACGGGAGAAGAAGAGTTGGAAAAACTTTTTTAATTAAAAATTTCTTTAAGCGATTGCCATGCCTTTTCTTTCATGCATCAGGCCTGCAAAAAGGAAAATTAAAAATACAGATTAAACAATTTGCTATACAAATTGGCGATACTTTTTATAAGGGCGCAGCAATTACACCCCGCAATAGCTGGCTCGACACATTTGAAGATCTGACTAAAGCCATTCAGCTAGTTCCTGCACGCAAGAAAGTAGTTCTTTTTCTCGATGAATTTCCTTGGATGGCTACTAAACGCTCAGGATTATTAGAAGCACTGGATTATTACTGGAACCGTTATTGGGTACATGATTCTCGAATAAAATTGATTATCTGCGGATCATCTGCCTCATGGATCATCGAAAAAATTATTAATAATAAAGGAGGGCTACATAATCGGGTGACTCGCACTATGCAACTCGGTCCTTTTACATTAGGCGAGACAAAAAATTTTCTGGCAGCCGCAGGCATAACATTAAATCATCGGCAAATATTGGATCTTTATATGGTATTAGGTGGTATCCCCCATTACCTATCATTAATCAGAAAAGGACTGACCGCCCATCAATGTATTGATGAACTTTGTTTCCAAAAAGACGGTGCACTGGTCAGCGAATTTGGTCGTTTATTTGCTTCTCTATTCCAAGAAGAAAATATTTATATAGACCTCATACGAATCATCGCCAAATACCGTTATGGCATCGGGCAATCACAAATCATTCAAAAAAAAGGTATACCCGAAGGTGGTAGAACAGTAAAACGACTTAAAGAATTAGAAGAAGCTGGTTTTATTTTGGAATTTATTCCTTATGGGCACCAGGAAAAAGGCGTTTATTACAAAATTATTGATGAATATACTTTATTTTACTTACATTGGATGGAGACTAATTTACGCACGATTCGCAAACAAGATAAAAGTCGCGGCTATTGGCTTTCTAAAACACAAACTCCAGGCTGGAAAAGTTGGGCTGGTTATGCATTTGAAGCCATTTGTCATAAACATATTGCCCAAATTCGCAACGCCCTCAATATTGACCCCGGTGCTGAAATAGGAACTTGGCGTCATGTACCCCGCTTATCACCTGAAGAGGCTGGAGTACAAATTGATTTATTGTTTGATCGTAAAGATGGCGCAATTACTATTTGTGAAATCAAGTATAACGAACAACCTTTTGTTATTGACAAAAGTTATGCAAATAATCTACTTAATAAAATAAAAACCTATCAAAAACAGACACGAACAAAAAAACAAGCCTTCCTTGCCATGATTACAGCAGGCGGACTTAAACCCTCTATGTATTCAGAGGAAATTATTACAGCGCAGGTAACCCTGGAAGACCTTTTTAAAGACGCTTGATTTTGAATGCCACATCAACTCGAATCAAGGATAACTGGGATAATGAACCATATGGAACCTAAATTATGGTTGTGAACCACTTTTTTGGTTCACTATGGTTCATTGCTGACCAAAAAGTGACCTTTATGGTTATTTATCAAGGATAACTGGGTAATGAACCATATGGAACCTAAATCATGGTTGTGAACCATTTTTATGGTTCGCTATGGTTCATGGGGCTTCTTTGCCCTATTGTGTCCGCAGCAATTATGCTACAATGCTCGTAGTCCTAGAAGGACGGGAGGTTAGCAATATGCGTAAATACCTACTGAGCATTCTCACTCTGCTGTTTCCAACGTTTACACTGGCTAGTGTTACACCCAACTTTTACCCAGCAAATGCAGGGCCCAAGATTACAATACCTACTAGTTCATTAGATACCAATATTATATTTGCTTCGCCTGACAATCTAAGTGCAAATAATTATTTAAATTTTAGTTCAAATTCCTATACAGACTCCGCCATTTTACAACAAAAGTGGACGAATAACGGTATTGTGCTTGCACCTGCTACGCGTGATTTAATTACTTCGGGATATGCTTTCCAATTACCTGATTTGCTTAAACATACTTTCAGTTCAGGATTTACCGTGTTTGTAAAAGACAGCCAAAGCTTACTGCAGTTAGTCGGCAATCAATCATCCATTACTACACCTGCTACTTTTAATGTGCCATTTTCGCAAACCTCATTAGCAATTAATAGAGCTACGCCTAAAACCGCTTTAGTAGGGTTTGGTTATAAAGTGAATTCGAATATTGAAGTAGATGTGATTCCAGTAAGCATAGCGCTAGGCTCTTCAGGTACCATGAGCGGTGATTCTTCAACAACTGCGGTAGGGCCTTTATTTGGCTTTAAGTATAATTTTTAGGGTTGCGTTGCCGCACACCCGCTGCCACTAAATCAATCACCTGCTCACCACAATGTTCGGCAATTTCAATACGTGCCTCGGTGCGCAGACGTACCACCTCATGCCAACCTTTTTCTTGCGGCACTATCGGTTTACCAATAGTCACCTTAATAGCACCCGGCCGTGGCAACCAATACGTATCGCGCAAAATAGCACGCGTGCCTTGAATCGCAATCGGGCAAATTGGTTTTTCAAGATCAACGGCAATTTTAAATGCTCCTTGTTTGAAGGGACGTAACCCAGTCGCATAAGTAAAAGTGCCTTCAGGAAACATGAAAATGGAACGATTATCTTTTAATGTTTGCCCAATACGCCGAATATCAGTCACGTTTTGCGAAAAATCAATGCGATCGACTGTTAACATTTGTAATTTTTTAAGAATAGTACGCAACAACGGCAATTTGAATAATTCTTTTTTACCCACAAAAGCAACATTATCAGGCAAAATAGTGATTAACACTAACGCATCGATATAACTGGCATGATTAGCCACAAAAATCATTGAACTAAATTGCGTGAGATTTGCGCGCCCCACCACCGTCAGTGGACAACCCACTATGCGTAATAATGTTTTAGCCCAGGTCTTGGTAGTTTTAACGACAACAGTAGAGGAAGCAACTGCCGCTACTAACCAAAGAAAGGGCAAAGTAATCAACAGTATTAAGCCAATATAAGCTGCATAAAAAAATCGGCCTACTACATCGGCATGACGCGCAATTTTTTTGCTTAGCCCACTTAAAAAAAGTTTACTCAATTGCAACCATACAGGTAGTCGATTTTTGACTAATTTATTTTGCAAGTACATTTGTTTACACGCCGAACGTTGTAATTTTCCGCTCGATGTTTTAGGTATTGTCTTCGGTGGCACTAAAATTACTTCATCCGGCGGAATGCCGACCGCCGCTGAAACTGCAGCAATAATTTCGGTATTAATTCGCTCTAACTGATCGAATTCTTTTGCGCGGATCTCCGCCACAATCACAAATTTTTCGGTACCTGATTTTGCATCACCCGCACCAAAAGCAACAACACAACCATTGCGCACACCGGCAATATGCCCGGTGATTTCTTCTACCGCATCAGGGTATAAATTACGGCCGCCTTTAATGATCACATCTTTTTTACGGCCAGTAATATAGATTTCACCCTCTGCCATATAGGCAAAATCACCACTGTCCCACCAACCATTATGATAGATGGCCTGGGTAGCGACAGGATTGCGATAATAACCTTGCATGGCAGAAGGACCACTGAACTGCAAAGTACCCACTGTTCTTTCTGCCACTTCATCACCTGCTTCATCTACAATGCGTATTTCATGATCGGGCAACGCTTTGCCACAACTCACAAATTCAAGATAATCTTTTGCAGTTTCATTGACTGGAACGGCTTGTTGCATTTTTTCTAACGCATCACGCGAGATACGATCGATGCGCGGTTTACGACCTACGGGTGGAAAAGTTAAAGCCACTGTTGCCTCGGCTAAACCATAAACGGGGAAATGACTTTCGGGCTTAAAACCATAGGGCGCAAATTTTTTGCTAAACTTTACTAAGGTTTTAGGATAAATTGCCTCCGCACCATTAAAAGCCATGCGCCATGAACTCAAATCTAAACCTTGAATATCTTTTTCATCAATTTTGTTAACACATAATTCATACGCAAAATTAGGCGCGCCTGAAAGCGTGCCGCGATGATAATGAATGGCCCACAACCAACTCTCGGGATGACTTAAAAAAGTAATGGGCGAAAAAATAGTCACCGGCGTACCACGATAAAAACTTCCTAACCACGCGCCGATAAGCCCCATATCATGATACAGCGGCAACCAACTTACCCCTACATCGCTAGGGCGTAAACCTGCTGCTTTGCTCACCGAGCGAATATTGGCTAACAAGTTTTGATGGGTTAACAAAACACCTTTAGGCGTACCAGTGCTACCAGAAGTATATTGAATTAAGGCGGGATTTTCGCCTTCTAATGCCAAACTGGGTAATTCGCCGGTAAACCCCAACAACGCATCGGCAGTAACTACCGCTAATAAACTAGGAATAAACGCATGTAATAATTTACTTAAACCCTCAGCACGCTGAAAAGTAACTAACAAACGTACTTCTGCATTGCTTAAAACATTGGTTTCGCGCTTGGCATATTCTTCGATGCGATCAGGCCGATATGGCGGATAAATTGGCACCGGAATTCCACCTGCTAACAACACTCCGAAAAAAACATAAAAAAAATCTTCGCAGGTAGGCAACATGATCGCCACTGTTTCACCGGGCTTTAAACCATAATGAATTAAACCGAGTGCTGTTGCTTTGGCTTGTTGGAACAATTTACCGTAGGTGATGATTTGCTCGTGGTTTTTTTCATCTGGCAAATAAATATGTGGTCGATCGGGTTTTTCTTGCGCGTATTTGAATAATACATCTAACAATGTTTCCGATGATGATAAATCCATCTCAACCGCTTCTAGCGTAGGCTGAATATCGCGTACAGAAATGGGTTGCGCAGGTTGAGCGGTACTAATCGCGATGATGATATCATTAATTGACTTTGCTTCGATCATCACTTGATCGGGCAAGCGAACGGCAAACGCTTTTTCAAAACGATGAAAAAGTTCGGCTTTTTCTAAACTGCCAATTCCCAAATCTTGTTCTAACAGAGCGTCGACCGCAACTGCACGGGTCGCACGCTCTGCTTTTGATTCTGTCAAAAAATCACGAACAATCGTTAGTACTTGGTTTTCAATCTGTTTATTTAATAACACCGCACACCATACGGCCGCCGCCACCACCTAATTTTGCTGGTGTATCGGAATAATTATCACCACCTTCATGGATCATCAACGAATGGTTCATAATGTCGGCTAACTTCAAACGTGGTGCTAACACAGGCATCGTCGCTGTGCCATCTTTATCGACAAATAATGCCGGCAAATCACCTAAGTGGCCATTATCATTGTAAGGGCCTAAGTGTTTACCCGTGTTCATTGGATCTAAATGTCCACCTGCTGCCGTACCGTTATCATCGCATGATGGATTAACATGCACATGAAAACCGTGCACACCGGGTGTTAAACCGGCTAAATGCGGCGTGAATAATAAACCATATTTTGTTTCCTGCGCCGTGATCGTACCTACTGTTTTACCAACACCCTGCTTAGCGGTGAAATTCATCGTGACCACCGTATCGGCAGAAGCAACAGTAGCAATAAAAAAAACAAAATAACGCAATTAAACATTGGCTGAGTTTAGACATTAGGTTTCTCCGGGTTGAGTTTGGCTTGTAGGGCGGAAATTAAATCCATCGGTAATGGGAAAATAATAGTAGAGGTTTTATCACCCGCAATATCAATTAACGTTTGTAAATAACGTAATTGCATCGCTTGTGGTTGACCCGCTAACACTTGTGCTGCTTGGAACAATGCTTTAGACGCTTGAAATTCGCCATCCGCATTAATAATTTTGGCACGGCGCAGACGCTCTGCTTCTGCTTGCTTGGCAATAGCACGCACCATATTTTCGTTTAAATCGACATCTTTAATTTCGACATTATTGACTTTGATACCCCAGGTATCGGTTTGTTCATCAATAATTTTTTGTATCGCCGCACTCAATTTATCGCGCGCTGCTAACATCTCATCTAATTCATGCTGACCTAATACCGCACGTAAGGTGGTCTGCGCTAATTGACTGGTGGCTTCAAAATAATTTTCGACTTGAATAATGCAACGCTCTGGATCAATGACACGAAAATACATAACTGCACTGACTTTTACCGAGACGTTATCGCGAGAAATAACATCCTGCGGCGGAATTGACATCACGACAGTACGCAATGATACGCGCACCAATTGCTGGATCATCGGCACTACTAAAATTAATCCAGGGCCTTTGACTTTCCAAAAACGGCCTAAGGTGAAAATTACTCCGCGTTCATATTCTTTTAACACATTGACGGCACTAAACAAAAACAGCAATACCACAGCTAAGATGATGTACATTGCAATTGACATAATATTTTTCCTTTAAAGTTCAAAAAAATAATTTCACTCCACCAACAGTACTACTCCCTCAATCCCTACAATCTTCACTCTTTGCCCTGCCAGCAAAACTTTACTCGAACGCACTTGCCACCATTCTCCATGAATATGTACGCGCGCTGTTCCATCTTGTTCCAGCGCAACAACTGCCGTTTTACCGATCAATTGCTCGCGCCCGGAAACAATCGGTCGAAAGCGTGCTTTAATCGCCATGTTAACAATCAATAAGAAAAACCCTGCTGACACAATACTCACCGCAACAATCAGCGGTAAAGCAATAGCAAAACCGGGCGTGTGTGGGCCTAACAACATTAACGACCCGATAATAAAAGCGATGACACCACCTATACCGAGTGCGCCGAAGGTCGGCAAAAATGCTTCTGCCACCATACATGCCATGCCTAATAATATTAAACCTAAACCGACAAAACTGATCGGCAATAATTGAAACGCGTATAATGCAACTAACAAACATATTGCACCGGTAACGCCGGGCAATACAGCACCTGGATGCGCAAATTCAAAAAATAATCCCCATATACCGATGATCATTAAAATATAAGCAATGTTTGGATCAGTAATAATGCTCAACAATTTCGCGTGCCAATCTGCTTGCCATTGCACCACCGTTGCACCCGTGGTTTGTAAATTTATTTTTGCACCTTGCATTTCGATAGTGCGGCCATTTATTTGTTGTAATAGGTCAGGAATATCTTTGGCAATGACATCGATCACATTTTGTTTTAAAGCTTCTTCAGCTGACAAACTCGCCGCTTGGTTCACTGCTTTTTCTGCCCACCCTGCATTACGATTGCGTAATTGTGCCAAGCTGCGAATATAAGCAGAAGCATCATTTTTCGCTTTTTGCTCCATGGCATCAGATTTTGGTTGCGAACCAATTCCCACCGGCGTTGCCGCACCTAAATTAGTACCTGGGGCCATCGCCGCAATTTGACTCGCATATAAAATATAAGTGCCCGCACTCGCGGCACGCGCGCCGCCAGGCGCTACATAAGCAATCACGGGAACAGGAGAAGAAATAATATCGCGGATAATATCGCGCATCGATCGATCTAAACCGCCGGGCGTATCGAGTTGTAAAATGACAAATGAAGCATGCCCAAGTTGCGCCTGCTCAAAACCACTGTGTACATATTCTGCGGTCGCAGGGCCAATCGCACCTTGAATATCCAACAATATTCCTTGCTGCGTAGGTTGCGCGTATGCATGGGGCGCTGCAAAACCACCTAATAAAACTAAAAGAAAAAGCAAACGTCTCATTTCAATTTATCCTTACCGTAAATTATGTCCCCAATGTTTGTCAATTAAATAATCTAACGAGAGCTTACCGGAACCATGGCACATCAACAACAGTAATAACAATCCCCAATTAATATGATCATCTAACCCCACCTGGCCAGTGGGTGTCCATAAAAAATGATAAGAAATCATACAAACGATGTTATAAATGAAGAACAAGAAGATAAAAAATCGCCCTCCAAGACCTAACACCAGTAAAACCGGCAGCACTAATTCAAAACCGGTCCCTATGTAAGCTGCAAAGACTGGTGGTACCAAGGGCACATGATATTGATAAGTGAATAACATGATAGTTGATTGCCAAGATTGGATCTTGGTCAACCCCGACAGAAAAAATATCTTCGCCACCCAGATGCGTGCCAACAGATCTGCCACTGGCGTAACATAATCCAAGAGGGAAAAAACAGGCTGTAGAATAGCGGATGTAATTTTGGCGTTTAACATTATTTCCTTATCCTGCTGTAGCAGGTTTGCCATCCGGTTCTTTACAACTGGCGGCTGGTTTGCCAACGCTCGCATTCACGATTTTTTCACAAACACCTTTGGGTAAGTAGATCCAAGCATAGCACTCGCCTGCTGTTTTAACACTCGCCGCGCAAGCAGAAAGCCCTGTGCCACAATCATTTTTACCCGCAGCAGCTACACCATAACATTTAGCGAAGGCAGGCGCAGTATCAGAGAAGGCAGGCTGTGCTGCCGCTAAAACACCCAAAGAAACGACCGTGGCCAAAGCTGCTTGTGCAATTTTTTTACTATTTTTCATTCCCTGCTCCTTGTCTTAATTAACTGAATTGTCAATTGTACCTACATTAACAGATAATTATATCAGAAAATTGACATTTTATAACCTGGGCTTTGGCAGATTTGCTGCTGCAAGATATTCATCTTCACTCAATTGATGTGTGTTCAAAATACGCTCAACAAGTTTCATCAATTTGTAATTTGGGACCTCGCTATTACTACTTTTGCCTGAAGGCTTGTTTTCTACTGAACTCCAATCAACATCATCATTGATACTAGCATGGAGTGGACTAGAACATTCATCTACCACATAGGTACTCAACTGCTCAGCTTTGACCTCACTCTCTAATGCTTGATTTGGGTTTGCTAAATCTTGTTTTACTTTTGTTAGAACACCTAACAAGTTTTGATAGATTGGTTGTAATTCCGCAACAGTATACAACTCTGAAATATTTCCTAATTCTTGTCGTGCTAATGTAGCGGCTGCTTGCATGGTTTTTAATGCCGTTCTGTTATTAACTGCCACAATAAATTTCAATTGCATATCAGGATGATAACGCTGCTCAATAAGAAAAATAGCGTCAATAAGATCATTAATCCTTGACATTATTTCCTGCGCCTCCACAGTCAGAGGATAAGTGTGAGTAGTGGTAGAACGCCCTCGATTTATTAAAAAAATATTTTTCATCTCTTCCACACTAAGCCCAGTTTCAAACTCCTGTGCGAATTCTTCTACTGTAACAAGCTGTTCTGTATCTTCATCCGTAGAAACAGAAGAGTTTTTACCTTTAAATGTTTTATATGCAGAAAATGGACTTGTTGGCGTTGATGGTGAATTTGCAGCGTGCGTTGCCAACAGACTCAGCATATCTTTTGTGCTAGCTGCATTAGAAGCAAGAGGATTTACATAAAACAAGTGATTCGTAATAGATTTTTGTTCTTTTTGCCCTTGTTGTTTCAAAGATTCTAATTCTCCTTCATATTTTTGTAAATCAGAGTCTATAGAGCGCCCTATACTAGTCAATAAGTTTGCAAGTGTGATTCGCGTTACTCCCACTTTGGAAGATTCATCAACAAGCTTTGAAAAATCTATGTTATATTTAGTGACCAGCTCTTTATCAACATGAGGATCGTTTACTGATGTAGGCATTTTTATGCTAACTGTTTGTGATTTATCCGCGACCTTATGGCTAGCTACCCACCCTTGCAAACCTTTAAGATAAAAAACGATTTTTAATAATTCTGCATGTCTCACGATACACACCTCAATACTGATAATAACTCACTGTAAGTTGATGGTTAACTACATTAAACCTAAATATTACATTAAAGATTTAGGTTTGGCTACGGTTTAATAGGAGAGCTTGGTATTTTAATGAGCTAAAACAGCTATGGCATAACAATAACTTCCCCTAGGTTCTTTAACCACAAAAAATATCTATGAATACTATTGAATATAACTAAATATAACCTATAATATAACTAATGGCTGATATGACATATTCCATAATAATTAGAAAGCAAGCCAAGAAAAAACTGCAAAGTTTAGGTCGCCCAGACCGCACTAGGATTGCTGAAAAAATAGTTCTTTTAGGGCAAAACCCAGATAGCACTGAACTTGATGTTAAACCTCTTACAGGACAACCCAATTACCGCTTACGGGTTGGAGATTGGCGAGTTATATTTGACCGCCAAGATGACGTTAAAATTATAGCAATTGAAAAGATAAAACCACGAGGAGATGTATACAAATGACTTTACAAATTATTAAATCTGTAGATGGTAAAGATGAATATGTTCTTTTACCTGTGCCAATCTATCGTGCGTTAAAAGATGAAATTGAAGACGAATTAGCTGATTTTGCGAAAAATGGTGATTATGTGCCTTTTGATGTTGCCGACTATGTCGATAACCCTGTTGCACTTGCAAGAATTCGTGCACATGTCACACAAGAAGAATTAGCTCAACGCATGGATGTCTCACAAGCTTATATAAGCAAAATTGAGCAGCAAAAAAAAGTAACTACTAAATTATTACAGCGTGTAAATGAAGCTCTAAAGATAAAAAAGAGCAATAACAAATAAATACAAACCTACCCACCCAGATACAATTTAAAGCCACTGCGGTTATCTGAAGAGATAGGCCTGTTGGACTAAAAGCGGCAATGTCAACCCTTTAACAATAGCCAACACTCTGTAAGTAGTTCTGTTTCAGCAACTTCATGATTAAAGTTGTAATAACAAAAAATACAGGGTAAATCAGCCAATTCTTCGCCAGAGTTAGGTAGCCAATCGCGATATAAACTATAGACGGTGTCGCCTATGTTATCCCGCGAACCTTTATGCATCGCTACTGCGTAACGGCCTGCAGGTAAACGTTTTTCAATGATATCACCTTCAAGTTTCAATTGTTCTGGCACAGTAATTGCTAAATCAAAGCGAAATTCTGTTGATCGAGTTGTCTTAGGGTCATCATAAGCGAAACCAAAAGCTTCTCCAGCTTTGGGTTTCAAGTTCATCGATTGCGCTTTTACCCAATTAATTAACTTATTAACGCTATCTCCCACTTTTTTAGGATCACCACGATGCTCTAATACGGCTAAACGTCTTGCTGGTATATTTTTAATAACTACATTTATCATTATTTCACCTTTTTGTTTAGGCAAGCAATACGGCGGTTTTTCCCAAATATCCCAGCTCGAATGAGATCTAAACTTGCTAGGACTCTCGCCACAGACTTGTTTAAACGCACGCGTAAAAGCTTCGTGAGATTCAAACCCCGCATCGATTGCAATTTCAATAATTGTCTTATCTTTATCAATAATCAATTGATGCGCTGCGCGTTTTAAGCGCAGCCAACGTATATATTGTTGCAAAGATAATCCAGTATAAGC